>Ga0209035_10000076_pt1 | contig 35231 bp, 35 predicted proteins | sample MarorgKNORR_S2LV_6_FD_188220 | JGI IMG/M metagenome (GOLD analysis project Ga0209035, IMG submission 188220) | Marine microbial communities from the Southern Atlantic Ocean, analyzing organic carbon cycling - AAIW_A/KNORR_S2/LV (SPAdes) (version 2) | ecosystem: Environmental > Aquatic > Marine... | reverse complement strand
ACTTCCTTATACCTCAGGTCCCAAGATGTTAGGAGAAATGATAAAAGAGAAAAAAGTTATTGCAGTTGCCGGCACACATGGAAAAACTTCTACTTCATTCATGCTGTGTGAAATTTTTAAGCATAAAGGCATGGATGTTGGATATTTGGTTGGTGGCGTGAGTCAGTCTCTTGAATTGTCAGCTTGCCTTGGAAGTTCTGATCTCTTTGTGATTGAGGCTGATGAATATGACTCAGCATTTTTTGATAAGCGCTCTAAATTTATTCACTATCATCCCGATACTTTTATTATTAATAACATTGAATTTGATCATGCAGACATATTTTCTGATTTGTCAGATATCTTGAAACAATTCCATCATGCTGTGAGAACGGTTCCCGGAGAAGGTAATATTTTAATTCATGCTGATGGGGAGAATGTTTCTGAGCTATTGGAAATGGGGTGCTGGTCTAATATATTTGAGATTGGAACCAAACAAACTATTCAGCTGGATCTTGCAAACAAAACACTAAATTTTAAAGATGAGACATTTGATTTAAATTCTCTGCCATTTTATGGCACACACAATTATCAAAATGCTCTTATGGCAATCTATGCAGCTTTTTTAAATGGAGTTCATCCTAAAGATGCTTTTGCTGCCCTAGAAAATTTCCAAGGGGTGAAACGAAGGTTTGAAAAAATCTATGAGGGTAACAATATAATTATTATTGATGACTTTGCTCATCATCCAACAGCCATAGAAAGAACCTCATTCACTGCAAAAGACCATTTTAATGGTAATATTTTAGGGATCATAGAATTAGGTTCTAATACTATGTCGGGCGGCTTCCACGGGACTAATCTGCATGAAAGTGCAAACTGTTTGGATCGAACTCTTTGGCTAAATCTGTCTGGCTTAGAAGGGGAGGATCATGAATTCACCTCTGTAGATGCCTTGTTGAATGATTTAAAAGATACTCTTAATGAGTTTGATGTTATCCTCATTATGAGCAATAAAGACAGTAAAAAAATATCGGAACCTCTCATTGAACTCATCAAAAACAAATAATTTCCCAGTTTTTCCTATTGGAATTGTAGTTCTTCCAGGAACCATTCAGTCGTTGCAAATTTTTGAACCAAGGTATCTCTCCATGGTGAAGGACTGCATGAGTTCTAGTTCAGGTTTTGTTATAACTCTAAGTAATAACAATGATTCTGGAGAAAGTTTTATGTCGCAAGGCACTTTTGTAGAGATTATTGATTTCAATCAACTGCCAAATGGATTGCTGGGAATAACTGTAAAGGGATCACAAAAAGTTTCTATTAAATCTATCGAGCAAACTGAGACAGGGTTACATATTGGCGCGATCGCTCCTATTACTGAGCCAACCGTTGATGATCAAGCTGTGTTAGCTCAATTTCCTGATCTTTTGAATGTTCTAAGTCAGCTTAAAGAACATCCTTCAGTAAAATCTCTGCCATTGGAAATTGATTTACTTTCTGCAGAGTCTGTCAGTTATCATCTAGCTGGTTTAATTCCATTATCAGCCGAGCAAAAACAAAATGTTCTTGAAGCTTTTGATGCAACGCAGAGGATGAATATTCTTGCTAAATTTGTTAACCAGATTTCAGAGAATTCTACTTAAATTTTTAGCAGCTGCTTGCCTTTATTTTCTCCAGTAAAAAGTCTATTAAGTGTTTGAGGACAATTCTCAATCCCTTCTTGAATGTCTTCTCTGTGTTGAAGTTTTCCTTCCATGACCCAAGTAGCAATTTCTTCCAATGCCTTTTGTGATTGAGGAATATAATCAAGCACTAGAAATCCTTGCATAGTTGCTCTTTTGATAATTAAAGAGAACAGGTTTCTGGGCCCAGCTGGCAATCGATTAGCATCATATCCAGAAGATATCCCGCCACATAAAAGAATTCTTGCATTGATATTAATGCAAAATAATACAGTTTCAAGGATGTCTCCGCCGACATTATCAAAGTAGATATCGATACCATTTTTTGCTAATTTAGGTAGCTCTTCTTGAACATTAGAATTTTTATAGTCTATGACATCATCTACCCCGAGATCTTTTAACCAAGCACACTTTTCCTCTCCACCAGCAATTCCTATAACGTGGCAACCCTTAAATTTAGCAATCTGCACAGCAACTGATCCAGTGGCTCCTGCAGCACCAGATACTAGTACCGTTTCTCCTGGCTGAGGATTACCCAGCTCAACAAGCCCATAATATGCAGTAATTCCAGTAGTACCCATCACATTAAGCATGGTAGGAATTGGCAAAATATCAGGAATTACCCTGAATCTATCATTACCTGTAGGCTTCGTTACGCAGTGACTTTGCCATCCCACAAATCCAAAAGCTAGGTCACCAACTTTGTATTCCGCATTCTTTGATTCCAGCACTCTGCCTATCCCACCGGATCTAACAACTTCATCTATTTGCACTGGCGGCAGGTATCCAGGCATATCATTTAACCATGTTCTTTGTGTTGGATCGAAGGAGAGGTAGAGATTCTCTATTAAGATTTCATCTTCTTGTATCTCTGATAACATTTCGGTTGTTAACTGAAAATCTGTATCTTTTACCAAACCTTGCGGCCTATTTTTTAAAACCCATTTAGTATTTTCAATCGTCATATCTTCTCCTAAGATGCTCAATCATGGAAACAATTTTATCAGCAAATAAAGGAAATGTTATAGCATGAATTCTTAATATTTTTTAAAAGGATGCTGCAAGTGTGACTTGTTTGACTTTGCCCTGAACCAATTTAGAGTTTTAAAAATTGATGGGATGGCTATAATTTTTTGCTCTAATTTAAACTTCCCAGGATAATCAATTAATAGTAAGCCAATGATCATTGTAAGCACACCTTGCCCAGGAAGAATAAGAAGCAACAATCCGCTAATCAGCATTGTTACTCCAAGAATATTTTTTGCAACTATTATCACTATTCTTGTTTCAGGTGAATATTTTTTCCAGTTATCAGATTGTCGTTTTTCATGAATAAAATAATCTTCAGGAATTTGAGATATGAACCAGCCGACTCCAATAATGCTCACTATTAGCATTAATATCGATAAACCTACTAAGCTAGTTAATATCATGAATAGCTCTCTAGCAATCTTGTTATGAGGTTCCAATAATCCATTTATATATCTTAATCAAAGACATGCAAAAATAATGCAAAACCTTCATTTTAATTAACAATAGATTTATTAACGTAAGTTCGATATTCTGAAGTTTGAAAGTAGGATGAGATATAAAAATTCTCTTTAATAAATCCTAATTGCCTGTAAACATACTATTTTTTATGAAATTACCTGAATTAAAATTAATTTGTCTTGATACTCTTAATGATATGAAGGCAAAGGATATTTTATCTCTAGATATTAGGGATATTTCTAGTTTTGCAGATTGGTTTATTATTGCCACAGCCTCCTCCTCTAGGAATGCAAAAGCTATCTCAAATAAAATTATTCAGGAAGTGAAACATAATGAGCTAAATGTCATTGGGGTGGAAGGTCAAGAAGATTCTGAGTGGGTTTTAATAGATTGTGGTGATGTTGTTATCAACGTAATGCAACAAGAAGCACGTGAGTTCTATGATTTAGAGAGTTTATGGGGTGAAACAACATTAAGTTCAGCTTAATGAAGTGTAAAATTATTAGCATTTCTCATAAACCAGCTGATTGGGAAAGCAAAGCTTTAGAATACTATTTAAAACAAATACCAAATAATCTCAAACTATCTTTTGTTGCAGTTAAGCCGACTGCTTCAAAGGCTATTTCGCGAGAAGATACTATTCGTCACGAATCGGCTGATATTCTTTCGCATATAGATCAGTCTGCCTGTGTAATTCTATGGGATAGAAGGGGGGATTTAATTTCTAGTACGTCATTGGCAAAACTCTTTCAAGATAAAATGAATCTTTCGGAGAATATTAATATGATTATTGGAGGGGCTTATGGGGTATCTGATGAACTTGCAGAAAAGGTAGATTTAATATTATCAGCATCACATTTAACATTTCCACACAGGCTATTTAAAATTTTACTGATGGAGCAAATTTATAGAGCAAGTGCAATAAATCGTAACCACCCGTATCATAAGTAATGATATTTGAAGAGCGGCAGGTTGAGAAAAATAATTTTTCATCTAGAGCTATTTTTCTTTTCGTCCTAGCTGGGGTGAGTTTTTTAGCAGTATTATTTCAAGTTTTTGCGTTACAGGTTTCTAGCTATACCAGTTACGAGCTTGCAGCATTAAATAATAAGAATTATGCCGTTCCAATTCAACCATTGAGAGGAGAAATTTTTGATAGAAAAGGTCGTCCAATAGTTCGCAATGAACCTACTTTTGATTTAATTACACAACCAGATTTAATTGATCAACCTGAATTATTCCTTAAACTAATTAAGCCAGTTATTTACCTCTCAGAGATAGAGGAGGCTCAGTACCTTAAGAAATTTAAAGAAAAAGCCTTTGTTAACAAGGAGTTGGTTCTAAAAAAGAATTTAACTGCAGAAGAAATTGCACGATTTAATGTTCGCAGTTTTAACTTTAAAGATGCTTTTATAGACAAGCGCCATAGGCGCATAAGTGAGTATCCTCATATTTTTTCACATGTTCTTGGTTATACATCTAGATCAGATAATCAATATGACTTATCTATGAATATCCCTCGAAGTCATTGGGCAGATGCTGAATTAACTTATGCAAATGGACTCATCCAAGGCAAAACCGGGCTCGAAGAAACTTATAATAAGCATCTCATAGGTACACATGGAACAAGAGTATATGAAATCAATTCGCGAGGTAGATTAGTTAAAACCTTGGAATCTCATCCTCCTGAGAAAGGATTAGATTTGCACACCCATCTAGATATTGAAGCCCAGATGAGTGCAGCAAAAGCTTTGGGAGATAGAAAAGGAGCAGTCGTAGCAATTGATTTAAAATCTGGAGGCATTAATGTTTTATATAGCGCTCCAAATTACTCCATTAACAAGCTTTCTAATGGAATGTCAGTGGAAGAGTTTCAAGACTTAATTCAAGATCCTGACAAACCATTTTTTAACAGAGCATTGCAGGGCAGATATCCACCCGCCTCTACGATTAAGCCAGTTATAGGTATGTTTGGACTAACCAATAAATTAATTAATTGGAGAGAAGAGATTGATGACCCTGGGTTTTTTACATTACCTGAAAATGGAAGGATTTATCGTGGTTGGAAAAAAGGTGGACACAATGATGTCAATTTAAAAAAAGCATTAATGGTTAGCTCCAATACATATTTCTTTAAGCTTGCATATCAGTCAGATATAAAGGATTTAGCTTCCTATTTCTCATTATTTGGATTTGGCAATAAGGTTTGCAGGGATTGTTATGATGAGGATGCAGCATTTGTGCCTTCACCAGAATGGAAATATAAGAATTTCAATGTTCCATGGTTTACTGGAGATACAGTAAATATTGGAGTTGGTCAGGGTTATTTAGTTGCCACTCCTATGCAATTAGTTAATTACATCTCAATCGTAGCTAACAAGGGAAATTTACCTTTACCTTCAGTTGTTCAAATTGAAGAAAAAAACCTTGAGTTAAAAGAGAATCAGCAGATTTCTCTCTCCAATGAAGATTGGACTAAGATGCATGATGCTTTAACTGCAGTCATTGAGAGCGATTTTGGGACTGCTCGAAGCATCAGAAATTTAAAAAATTTTCAGGTCGCAGGAAAGTCAGGTACTGCAGAGCTTGTTAGTCTCGATAGCAAAGAAGCATATTTAGAAGTGAGGGATACAGAGTTGCTGAGAGATCACTCTATTATTATTGCTTTTGGACCAATGCCTAATCCACAATATGCAGTATCAGTAGTAATTGAGAACGGCGAAAGCGGTGGGGCTGTTGCAGGCCCAGTTGCTATTGAGGTATTAAAGAGTTTGCTAAATGAATAAGAGACTGACTAAAATCTACTTTGATCCCTATTTATTCTTTAGTCTTTTTACACTATCTGTATTTGGATTATTTTTTTTATATTCAGCCTCTAATGCCGATATACCAATTGTTTTAAAGCAATCTGTATATATTATTCTTGGGTTTGTGCTAATGATTTTAGTTAGCCAGGCAGATCCCGATTTATTTCGAAGAACATCCTTGATGTTTATGATTCTCTCTCTATTGCTTCTTGGGATAACATTTTTATTTGGTCCAGAAATTAATGGAGCTAAGCGATGGGTTAGAATTGGGTCTTTTTCTTTTCAATCTTCTGAGCTGCTTAAGTTAGCTTTGCCTATATTCTTAGCAAACTTTCTTTTTGATAAAAGATTGCCTATTCAACCAAGGGAGATTGTCATTACCTTGGTAATTATTTGTATCTCCTTTTTTCTTGTTGCGCGACAACCAGACCTTGGAACAGCTGTAATCGTCGCCTTATCTGGTTTATTTGTTTTATTTTTATCAGGATTGAGTTGGTCTTTTATTGGAGGAGCATTTATTACTTTGATAATTTGCTCTCCATTAATTTGGAATGTTTTACTGGAGCCCTTTCAGCAACAAAGAGTTGCTACTTTTTTTAATCCAGGGTCTGATCCATTTGGGGCTGGATGGAATATTATTCAATCAAAAATTGCTATCGGATCGGGCGGTATTTTTGGCAAGGGCTTTGGAGAGGGTTCTCAAACTCAATTAAATTTCTTGCCTGAAACAAAAACTGATTTTATTTTTTCAGTTATTGGAGAAGAGTTCGGGTTTTTAGGCGTTATGCTACTGTTGAGTCTTTATTTCTTTATATTAACAAGATGCCTGTATCTCGCATTGAACGCTAGAGACAGGTTTTGTAGGCTTGTTATTGGAGGGCTAACTTTAACCTTTGCAGCTAATCTAATTATTAATTTATGCATGGTTGTTGGTCTCCTGCCAGTTGTGGGAATGCCATTACCTTTTATAAGCAAAGGAGGCTCTTCATTGATATCATTATTTTTTGCTTTTGGCATAATTACTTCAATGGGAACACATAAAAAATTTTTACCGCAGTGAAATATTCCTTATCAATAATTATTCTGTCACAACCTTTCTCTTCCTCCGTTTAAGTATTAAGACCACTTAATAACTATCCTAAGGAGGGAGCAATGATTGAGATACCCACAGCTCATTGATATCATTATTTTTTGCTTTTGGCATAATTACTTCAATGGGAACACATAAAAAATTTTTACCGCAATGAAATATTACTTATCAATACTTATTCTTTTAGCTAACTTTAGTTTTGCTGACTATTCTAACCATCCAGAAGCATTAGACTTAATTGACTCCTTGGTAAATGATCATGATTTTGAGAGAAGCTATGTAATAAAGGTCCTTCAGTCAGCTCAAAAACAAGAAAAGATTCTTAAATCAATAGCATCTCCTGCTGAATTTACAAAGACATGGGAGGAATATAAGAAAATATTTATAGAAGAGAAAAGAATTGTAAATGGAAAACTCTTTCTTGCCGAATACAACGATTTATTTAATAGGGTCGAAAATGAGTATGGAGTTCCAAGAGAAATTATTGCATCAATCCTTGGTGTAGAAACAAGATACGGCAATGTTAAAGGCAGTTACAAAGTCTTGGATAGCCTAGCAACACTGGGTTTTGATTTTCCTAGGCGATCAAAGTTCTTTAAAAGTGAATTGATTCAATTTTTTCAACTCACTCGAGAAAATAACTTAGATATTTATTCAATTCAGGGCTCTTATGCTGGAGCTATGGGCTATGGGCAATTTATCTCTTCGAGCTATCGGGCTTATGCAGTTGATTATGATGGGGATGGATATGCAGATCTATTTAATTCAGTTCCAGATGCTATTGCAAGTATTGCAAACTATCTAAAGGTTCATGGATGGAAGAGGAATGGACATGTGGTACAAAAAGTTAATCTTAATAACGTTAGCAATCTCTACAAACACAATGATAATTCAGACAAATTTATCCCATTAATGTTTACAGAGGGTTCAACACAGAAATATACCATCAAAGATGGAGACTCTTTGCTTGAGATAGCTCTCGCAAATGACCTGAGTCTAAAAGAGCTAATGATTTTAAATAATATTACAAACCAAGATGTAATTAAGGCTGGTCAGCAAATTCTTTTAACTAAGGAAAAAGATATTTATTTTATTGGTGATGATAATTTTATTGCGATCACTAAATATAATCGCAGTCATTTTTATGCAAAAGCCGTGTATGATTTATCCTTAGAATTTTAAGAAAATACTTATGAAAAAATTAATTTACTTTTTACTACTTTTTCCATTTTGTATTGATGTGATGGCTCAATCCATGGTTCCAAAACCACCAAAGCTTAATTTAAGTAGCTATCTTTTATTAGAGGCGAGTACTAATACAGTGATTGCGGAGTTTAACTCTGACAATCAAATTGCTCCAGCAAGTATGACAAAAGTAATGAGTGGATATGTGATTGCAGATCAAGTTGCCAATGGCTCTATTAGCCTTGATGACAAGGTTTTAATTAGCGAGAAAGCATGGAAAACTGGCGGTTCCAAGATGTTTATTGAAGCGGGAAAAAGAGTTTCAGTTAAAGACCTAATGTCAGGAATTATTATTCAGTCTGGAAATGATGCAACCATTGCAATGGCTGAATATGTAGCTGGCTCAGAAGATGGTTTTGTAGACTTTATGAATGCCTACGCATCAGAAATGGGATTAACCAATACATTATTTCAAAATGCTACTGGTTTCAGCGATCCTAATCATTTTACCTCAGCAAAAGACTTGGCAAAATTAACCCAAGCTTTGATTGCTAATTTTCCTGATCATTATGCAGTATACAAACAAAGAGAATTTACATTCGGTGGGATACGTCAATTAAATAGAAATAAACTTTTATGGAGAGATGATAGCGTAGATGGTGTCAAGACTGGACATACTGATTCAGCTGGATTTTGTTTGATTTCTTCTGCTAAACGGAATGATATGCGTCTTATAGCTGTCGTTGCTGGCAGTGCGTCTGAGAATGAAAGGCTGGAAGCCTCACAGAGGCTATTAGAATATGGATTTAGATTTTATGCGACACAGAAATTAGTTTCACAAGAGGTAAAAGTTACAAGCGCTAAAGTCTGGGGTGGAAAAACTAATGAAGTTGCCCTTGGATCTTCAAAAGATATCTACTTAACACTTCCAAGATCAGAGTTTAAGAATATTAAGGCGAATTATCAATTTAAAAACAATATTCAAGCCCCTATAAAGAGCGGTCAAATGATTGGCAGCATCGAGTTTACATCTAATGATCGCGTTGTTCTGTCGGCACCATTATTGGCAATTGAGAATGTCGAAGCTAAAGGATTTTTTGGAATGCTGTGGTCTAGATTAGTATATTGGGTAACTAGCTTATTTTCGTTCGGGTGAGATGAATAAAATTCCTGCCATATACCAGGGTCAATTAGACTATTTGGAAGATATCAAGGTTTCACCTTTCTCTCGTGCATATACTTTTTCAGATAGTGTCTATGAGGTAATCCCATATTTTGATGGTGTACCTTTGTGCCTTCAGATGCACTTGGAGAGATTACAACTTAGCTTGGACCTGTCTGGTATAAGCGTTGATATGTTTCTTGTTCAAAATGAGATTCAAAAGCTAGCTTTGGAAATAAATTCAAAGGATGGTTATGTATATTTTCAGATTTCTAGAGGAATAGATGCGTTGAGATCTCACCTGTATAAAGATGATCTAGTGGCTGAGCGTTTTGGGTATGTTGTAGCTACAAGCATTTCTTCCGATCCAATTTCTGCCATGTTGTGTGCTGATAATCGGTGGGCGCATTGCAACATTAAGTCAACTTCTTTGCTGGGTAATGTTTTATTAATGAATCAAGCTAGAAGCATTGGTTGTAATGAGGTGGTAATGCATAGGGATAATTGCTTAACTGAAGCCGGTGCAAGTAATGTTTTTTATCTCAATGGGGAGGGAATTGTTCGCACATCTGCGTTAAATGAAAATATCCTAGCTGGAATAACGCGAGAGATTCTAATTAATGCTTTAGCTGACAGCCCGTTTCAGCTTGAGGAGAGTATGTGCAACATTGAGGATTTTGATTCTTCCCCTTGTATATGGCTCACCAGTTCTACCAAAGGATTACTTCCTTTAAATAACTTAGTTGGCACCAAATATATTTACGAAGAAGCCAATAAAAATTTTGAAGAAATTAACAAAATTTTTAATGCTGCGGTTCAGTCGCACCTCTTAGCTGCAATATAATTTTTTCTATTTGCTCCCAAACATTAGATTTTATGATCCCTTTATTTATGAGATCTAATTGCAACATTTGATCGCTCAATCTCATAAATTCTGATGCTTTACTATTTTTAGTTAACTTTAAGTATCGATTAATTTTTGATGACCAAACCCCACTTTTAATTAAAGCAGTTTTTTTGTTAGTCGCTTGTGTTGATTCAAGGCATGAATTAATTATTTTAGCGATCATCCAAATTAAAGGTGCTGAATTTTGACTATCGTGCTCTTTTAAAAAATTGATAGTTTTTAAAACTTTCTTAAAATCTCTATCAATAATTACATCTTCCAGTTCAAAGGCGCTCATACCAGAATGAAATACTATATTAGTTGTTTCGGTTTCATCTATCTCTTGATTAGAATTAAAAAGCAATTTAAGTAAACGTACTTCATTCATCTGCCCGAGGAGATTACCCTCATTATTTTGAAAAATAGATCCGCCAAACATAGGCAGCAGAGTTTTTGGTAGGAATTCTAATTGTCTCTTCAGCCAAAGTTTTTCTTCACCAGTCTTAAGCTTACCGCAGTTTACAATAAGACCCTTTCTATCAATGCTTTTAATCCAAGGGCCACTGGCAGGATTTTTTTCAATGCTTGACTCTACGATTAATGCCATATTATCAGAGTTATAAAGATGTTGATTATCTAGGATCAATTTAATCTTCTCTGGAAATTTTCCAGAGGTATGTTTCAAGTGGAGAATTAATTTCTCTTCAAACAAAGAACCGCCAATATTTCTCATGATGATTTCTTCTGCTTGATCTAACTCGTCTTGATGCAATAAAACCCTATCATTAAAGCCACCTGCTTGTAGTGATTGCAAGATTTGATCAGCAATCTCTTGCTTTAGAACTAATTCACTTCCATATAAAAAAAAATAACGAGATACATCACAGCCAGAAAAATTGAGACAATTAATTTTCAATTAACAAGTACTCCTGAGTGAGCTTTTCTAATAACAGAAATTCTATTTCATCTTTTAATTGCTTTTGTGCCGATATTTCTGCCTGAGGATTTATTTCGTTGGATGGCATTTGAACTACTACAGATATCATTCCAGCTTTTAGTTTGTTCTTTATATTAAATTCATAGTGAAGCTCTCCTAAAATTTCAATTTCTTTTGATCGAACATTTGAACCCCCATAGAAATTTCTCTTTTTAAATTCAAGTTTTTGAATTGTTAAAGAGGAGCCTTGCATTACATTGGTAATTTTGTCTGTAACAAAGTATTGCCTTGATCGTTCTTTAAATGAATAGGAGATATTGCTATCAAAATGAATTGAATTTAGTTTAATAATTTTGCTATTAATAAATTCATGCTGACACCCTGAGCTGAAGAGGATGGTGAGCAATAGAGTAAGATATTTTAGATTCTTATTTAGCGCCATCAAAGAAATCTTCAAAACCAGATGGATCATGCCTGCCAACTACTAAATTTTCCAACATTCCGAATCCTTCTTCTGAGCCTAGAGTTGCTTTAACAATTTGATGAGTATGAAAAAAGGTATAGTCACCTGGATCAACTTCGGATAAATCCCAAACTTCATAGCCTGTTTCAATTTCACCTTTCCAGATACCATGTTTCCATTCATCATGTTGATAGCCTATCCCTTTGCAAAAGAATATTGGACCGATAGTTTCTAGTTCCAGATCAAATTTCTCTTTGTTTTTTAGCATGCCGGATATTTTTGCTCCAGTGGCCCAGCGCGATCCTTTTTGCCAATTTACCGAGTGATGCAGTGAATGAATTGTCTCAACCTCAATTTCAGATGGAGCAGAAGACATATCATCGTAAAGCGGCAATTTATGACCAGATAATTGAGTGGTATTTCCGTCCCTATCTTCGAATGTTCCAAATTGCGTACAGAAATCTTTAAAATGAATTGGCGCCCAGCACCAATATACTCCAGGCTCCTCATTAAGCATCCCAGGGGCACCACCTTCTTGTTCACCAACTGGTCTTACTCCCCACGATCTATCTCTAATTCCATAAATTGCTTTAGGGTTAATTGTTCCTGCTTCGGTGGAAATTGCACCTGTCCATTTACCTAGTTGAGTAAATCTTACTGTATTCATTATTGTTCTAGTGCCCTCCATCAAAATTGACCGAGGCTCTTGGTGTGCAACAGAATTGGCTGAGAATTTAAGATTACAATTTAGTTTATTGTCAGGATCTTTTAAAGAAAATGTTAGTTCATTCATGGGCTCATCAATTATTAAGCTCATTGGACCAACTTTTATTGGCATTCTATTTTGATCTAGACGCTGACTAGCATGAAAAGAATATTGCTTACCTTCATAAGAGATACTGAAGTGAGCATCAATCACGTGTCTATTTGGATATAGCCCAATCCCTATTTCAAAAATATATCCACTCTCAGGATCTAGCCCATTAAAAAAATATCTGTCATAAAAATTTCTATCCGTTGAGCCAGGCACAGTAACAGGCTCTATTGCTTGATGAATTGGATAGTCGTCGAAAGGAGTGATGTAGTTCATTTTAAATTACGAAATTAATTAGTTTTTCTTTGATATAGATTACCTTTTTTATTGATGCATTGGCGAGACTTTTTTTAACATTTTCATTCTTCATAGCTATTTCCTGAATTAACTCTTCTGTTGCGTCAATAGAAATATTTTCCTTGCCTCGCACTTTGCCATTAACCTGAATGATTAACTGAAAGTTTTCTAGCTTTAAAAACTCTTCATTTACACTAGGCCAAGAAAGCTCAAAATCCTTGCCGTCTGAGTCAGAAAATTGCCTCCAAAGATACAGAGAAATATGCGGAGTAATTGGAGAGAGCATTTTTAAGGTAAACTGGATAACCTCATCAAGACAAAATTTTTCACTTGCTGTGGCAGTATCTTGCTTAAATGACTCTGGAACAGCATTAAGTAACTCCATGACCCCGGCAATAGCTGTGTTGAATGAGTTTCTTTGACTGAAATCGTGAGTAACTTTTTTTAATGTCTTGTGACTTTTTTGCCTGAGTGCTAATTCTGCTTCATTAAAAGATGAAGGTTCAGATTGCACAAAGATGGATCTGCCATCAGTTAAATTCCATACTTTCCTTAAAAATCTATACGAGCCTTCAATGGCTGTATCGGACCACTCAAGCGATTGCTCTGGAGGAGAGGTGAACATCATGTATAGCCTCACAGTATCTGCTCCATACTTCTCAATCATTATATTGGGGTCAACACCATTGAGTTTAGATTTACTCATTTTTGACATACCGTCTTTTATTACCAATCTGCCATCAGACAGAGATAGTTGCCCATCTTTTTCTGTAACAAGATTTTTATTAACCCATTCAGGATTTGAATTTGAATCTAACGCATAAAAGGCATCTGATAGAACCATACCCTGAGTTAAAAGTTTCTTGAAAGGTTCAGATGACTTAATAAGTTTTTGGTCTCTCAATAATAAATTAAAGAATCTTGCATAGAGCAAATGCAAGATGGCATGTTCAATTCCTCCAATATAATGATCAACTGGAAGCCAGTAATCCGCTTCAGCATCAAGCATGCTATTGGATGGTTGAGATGCAAACCTTGCTGCATACCATGAGCTTTCAAAAAAAGTATCAAATGTGTCAGTTTCCCTGAGGGCAGGTTTTGAGCATTCAGGGCAGGGTGTTTTCTGCCATTCTGCAAACCCACTTAAGCTCAATCCTTTAGTGGTAATATCATCTATTTCTGGAAGTTCCACTGGCAATTCCTCTAGAGGAACTGGCAGATTGCCGCAATCTTTACAGTGAATCATGGGAATAGGGCAGCCCCAATATCTTTGCCTAGAAATTCCCCAATCTCTTAATCGATAATTTGTTTTAACTTGCGCATCACAAGACATGGATAAAGTTTTAGAAATTTTTTCAAAAGCAACTTCAGATGTTAAGCCGTCATACTCTGACGAATTCATTAAGATTCCTTTTTCTTCAACTGCTTGATCTTCAATTGTTAAGCTAGATTCAGTCTGAATCACTTGAACTATGGGCAAGTTATATCTTTTTGCAAATTCATAATCTCTTTGATCATGGCCAGGCACGCACATGACAGCGCCGGTTCCGTATTCCATCAAAACAAAGTTCGCAACCCAGATTGGAATTTCTTTGTTAGTTATTGGGTGAATAGCTCTAAGCCCAGTATCAATTCCAATTTTTTCTTGTTGCGCTATTGCAGCCTCAGTTTTTTTTATGCCTTTATTTTTATCAATGAAAGCTTTCACATTAGGTTGACTATCGATTAGTCCTAATGATAGGGGGTGGTCAACTGCTATGGCGCAATATGTGGCACCAAAAATAGTATCTGGCCGGGTTGTAAATACTTCTAGAGTTTCATTTATTTGAGCAATTGAAAATTTAAAACTTAAACCCTTAGATTTTCCAATCCAATTTTTTTGCATTAATTTCACTTGATTGGGCCAATCCTCAAGAGATTCGAGACCATCTAGAAGCTCATCAGCATATTCTGTAATTTTTAAGAAGTACTGATTAATTTTTTTTCTTTCTATTTCTGCTCCCGAGCGCCATCCTTTACCATCAATGACTTGCTCATTTGCTAAGACAGTCTGATCAATGGGATCCCAATTTACCTCCGCTTCTTTTCTTTCCACAAGTCCGGCTTCTAGTAACTGAATAAAAAACCATTGTTCCCACCGAAAGTAATCTGGCGCTGATGTATTCAGTTCTCTGCTCCAGTCGTAACTTAATCCCAAGGCATCAAGCTGTACTTTCATGCTTTCTATGTTTTCATTCGTCCATTTTTTAGGAGAAACATTATTTTCAATCGCGGCATTTTCTGCTGGTAAGCCAAAGGCATCCCAGCCCATTGGCTGCATAACATTGAAGCCTTGCAATCTCTTGAAGCGAGAAATGACATCTCCAATTGTATAGTTTCTAACATGCCCCATATGCAATTTTCCTGAAGGGTAGGGAAACATAGAAAGGCAGTAAAATTTTTCTTTGTCGCCAGAGGACGTGGCTCGATAAACATCATCTTCTTTCCACGATTTCTGAATTATTTTCTCTATTAACGAAGGATTGTAATCACTGTCACTCATGAGGATAGAAATACCCCTTCTAAATAATTTATATCATGTTTATTTTGGCAAAAAATTTCATCTGAAAGTAATTTTTGATGAAGGGAATGATTTGTTTTAATACCATCTACAAAAAACTCATCCAAGGCGCTTAACATTCGTTTAATACATGATTCTCTAGTATTTGCAGTGGTAATAATTTTGGCTAGTAACGAATCGTAATATGGCGGAACTATATACCCAGAGTAAATATGGGAATCAAATCTGACACCAAAGCCTCCTGGAGGATGCATCTTGTTAATGAGACCAGGAGATGGCACGAAAGTCTCCGGATCTTCTGCATTAATTCTACATTCGATGGCATGTCCTCTAAAAATTATCTCGTCTTGATTTAGATCTATGCTAATGCCCAAAGCAATTTTTAACTGAGCTTTTACAAGATCAAACCCAGTAATCATCTCAGACACAGGGTGCTCAACTTGAATTCGTGTATTCATCTCAATAAAGTAGAACTTATTCTTCTCGTAAAGAAATTCAATGGTTCCGACTCCAGAATAAGAAAGGCTTTTACACAAATCAAGACAAGCCTCCATGGTTTTCTCTAATTCTTCTAAGTCAACATCTTGAGCAGGAGCCTCTTCAATAATCTTTTGATGCCTTCTTTGCATGCTGCAGTCTCTTGTTCCAAGATGAATAGCATTACCTTTTCCATCTGCAACGATTTGAATTTCAATATGACGAGGGTTCTGAATAAATTTTTCAAGGTACAAAGTATCATTTCCAAAGGCATTTTTAGCTTCTTGCTGCGTTAGTTGGATTGCAGGATATAATTCAGACTCATCGTGAACAACGCGCATACCTCGACCACCTCCGCCCGCAGATGCTTTAATTATTAGTGGGTACCCAACACCAGCAGCAATTTCTTTGATTGCAGTTTCTTCAGTGGGAATGACACCTCTATAGCCAGGCACTATTGGTATATTTGATTTTTCCGCTAAGTCTTTTGCAGTAATTTTATCGCCCATTTGCCTAATAACAGAGGATGAAGGTCCTATAAATATAAAGCCACTGGTTTCACATTTTTCTGCAAAATCGGGATCCTCAGCTAGAAATCCATAACCTGGGTAAATTGCATCGGCTCCAGTTAATTCCGCGGCAGAAAGGATTGAGGGAATATTGAGATAGCTTTCAATTGGACTTGCAGGGCCTACACATACCGTTTCATCAGCTAGCCTTAGATGCTTGAGTTCTTTATCGCCAGCTGAGTATATTGCAACAGTTTTGAGATTTAATTCTTTGCAAGCTCTTAGAGCACGCAAAGCAATCTCTCCTCGATTGGCTATTAGAACTTTTTGAGTCATTACCTGATGATTATTAGCTGCTGGCCAAATTCTACTGGATCACCATCATCAACTTTGATTGTGGAGATAATACCGCTGAACTCTGATTTAATTTCGTTCATCATTTTCATGGCTTCAACAATGCATACAACATCCCCAACGTTTATATGATCACCAACCTCTACAAAAGCAGCTTTATCAGGGGCTGGTTTTCTGTAAAAGGTACCAACTATTGGAGAGGTAATTGAAATCCCTGACTCCTCAGGAGCAATACGGGGTGCATTGGTTTCAATTTCTGTTGGCAATGATTGATTTGAGCTACTCGCTATCTTACCTCCACGAGCAATCCTGACAGACTCTTCGCCTTCCTTAACCTCGATCTCCATCAAATCTGACTCTTGCAGCATTTCAATTAATTTCTTTATTTTTCTAATATCCATTTTTTAATCCTTGTTGATTTCAATAATATGATTTAGAGCTAGCTCATAGCCCTGAGTTCCTAGGCCACAAATGACCCCGCTCGCAATATCTGAAAAATATGATTTATGTCTGAATTCCTCGCGAGAAAAAATATTAGAGATATGAACTTCATAGAAAGAAATATCAATCCCTAGTAAAGCGTCTCGTATCGCTATGCTTGAATGAGTTAAAGCTCCTGGATTAATAATGATGTAATTTATGGCATTCATCGATTCTTGAATTTTTGAGACTATCTCATGCTCTGCATTGCTTTGAAATACTTCAAATTCAATATTATTTGCCTTGGCTTTAAGCTCTAATCCCTTATTAACCTCATCGAGGGTGGTTGAACCGTAGACATCAGGCTCTCTGCTCCCAAGAAGGTTTAAATTTGGGCCGTGGATTACTAATATTTTCATTTTTTAAGATTTTATAGGGTTTTTTGAAGAAGATAAACGATTTTTAAAACTTTTTTGTTGCTTTGGGTAGCAATATTTGCCTGCTGCACACCCCTGATATTCAATGTTTATTATAGCATTTTGCAGATCTTTAGAGTTAGAAAGAACCTTTAAAACTAGAGTATTTTTTAGAACTAATGATTCTCCAAAAAACTCATCATTGATAAAAGACTCATCAAGCAAGATAAATTTATGCGCTACCACTAAATCATTAATCATTACCTTTATGGAATCTTTGTATAGATAATGACCTGATTCGATTTGCCAGGATGCATTGATTGTGTTCTCTGCAATAAATGTATCCAAAATAAAAGCTTCATCAGCTTTTAAGATATTATTTTGATTAAATTGGTTTTGAGCATTAACTGCACAGGCAAGAAATAGAAATGAGTATAATAAGTTTCGTAAAATTATCATGATCACAATAGTATAAAAGAGATGTTACACCTTCACTCTAAATTTTTTTTTTCAAAACATATGTTTTCTTATTTAAAAAATGACTAAGTTAATTTTAAAGCTATTTTTTCTTCTTCCTATCTGGGTATTAAAAATAGTAACTATGAGAAAAAAAATTCTAGTGAATGGTCAGATTTTAGATTATCAAACACAGATCTTATTGGCCCTTCAGTCACTTCAGCCTGATAATTTTGATTTAACAGAATCTGCAGCAGAACTAAGAATCAAGCTCGATGGGCGAAAAGATTCATTGCCGAAGATTAAACTCTCTGGATCACAGGTTACCTTTCGCGATCACACAATTTATGCAGATAACATTGAATTGACCATCAGAGAATATACTCCAGACCAACAAGTAAATGATTCACCTATCCTCTATTTTCATGGCGGTGGATATGTTATTGGAACGATTGAGACTCATCATCAGTGGCTCAGGCTTCTTACGTCTTCAATGCAAAGTACTATCTTTTCACTTGAGTATAGGCTCTCACCCGAAAATAAATTTCCCGCTTCATTAGAAGATGCAAACCTAGCATTAGAGTGGATTGCATCAACAAATCACCATCCAGTTTCAGCAATTAGCTTATGTGGGGACAGTGCTGGCGCACACTTAGCAGCTTCCTTGTCCACATATCGATCTATGAAAGGCTTAGAGGCCCCTCACTCCCAATGCTTGATTTACCCCATGACAGATCCAAGCTGCTCTTCTAAATCTCAAAATGATTTCGCTACCGGTTACTTTTTAACCCAAAAAGCAATGCAATGGTTTTGGGAGCAATTTAATGAGTCTCAAGAAAATCTTTTGGATCCGTGTTTTAATCTTTTGCAGGCACATGCTCACCCGCTCCCAAAAACATTGATTATTACAGCTGGCTTTGATCCTCTCTCAGATGAGGGGGAGGAATATGCAAGAAAAATCTTTGCATCAGGAAATGAATTAGATCATATACATTATCCCCATCTTATTCATGGTTTTGTTAATATGACGGTCCTAAGAGCAGCTAAAGAGGCCTCCTTAGATTTTATTAAAACTTATAAAACTTATTTTTCAAAATGAAACACCTATTACAAATTTCTAATCTTTCCATAACATTCAGAGTTAGAAAAACTGAATTTGAGGCTGTGAAAAATCTAAATCTTACAATCGAAGAAAATCAGGTAGCTGGCCTAGTCGGCGAATCTGGTTCAGGAAAATCAGTTACTGCCATGTCCATAATGAGATTACTGCCTGAACCAAAAGCGAAATTTTCCTCTGAATCTTCAATTATTTTTAATGGAGAAGATGTTCTGAAAGCTTCTCCTAAAGAACTTAGGCAACTGAGAGGTAACGAAATTGCAATGATTTTTCAAGAACCTATGACATCCCTGAATCCATATCATAGAGTGGGAGATCAAATTATTGAATCTATTCAATTGCATAAGTCTCAACCTAAGTTTAATGCAACTATTGAAGCGAAAGAATTAATGTCTCTCGTAGAAATTCCAGAAGTTGATAGAAGATTTTCTTCTTATCCTCACGAGTTATCTGGAGGTCAGAGACAAAGAATCATGATTGCCATGGCTTTAGCAAATAAACCAAAATTATTGATTGCTGATGAGCCAACAACTGCATTAGATGTAACCATTCAGGCTCAAATTCTTGATTTGATGGCAAAGTTAAAAAATGAGATTGGAATGTCAGTTTTGTTTATAACCCATGACCTTGGACTTATTGAAAGGTTTTCTGACACCATCACTGTTATGCAAGAGGGAAGAGTTGTTGAGCAGGGTATTACTAGTGAAGTATTTTCTAATCCTCAGCATGAATATACACAAAAGCTAATCAATGCTGAGCCTTCAGCAAAAAAGGAAATAATTACGTCAGAGGTGCCTATTATTTCTGTCAAAAATTTGAATGTGTTTTATCCGCTGCCAAAAACAAAGTTATTTAAAAAAGAATTTTTTCATGCTGTAAAAGATGTAAATTTTTCTATCCCAACAAATTCCACCATTGGGTTGGTTGGAGAATCAGGTTCTGGTAAATCTACATTAGGTAAAGCACTTGCAGGCTTAATTAACTATGAAGGCTCCGTTGAATATCAGGGAAATATTACTGAGGATTTAAATCCTAAGCAATCAAAGGCATTAAAAAAAGATATTCAAATTATATTTCAGGATCCCTATGGCTCACTATCCCCGAGGATGACTATAGGTGAAATTGTAGGTGAGGGCTTAGATGTACATTTTTTGCTAAACTCAAAAGAGAAAGAAGATAGAATAGCTGAGTGTTTAAAAGCTGTAGAAATCAATCCAGATCATCGTTTCAAATATCCTCACGAATTTTCGGGAGGACAGCGTCAAAGAGTTGCTATCGCCAGGTCTTTGATTTTAAATCCTGCTTTTATGATTTTGGATGAGCCCACTTCTGCCTTAGATCGATCGATTCAAATTCAAGTCATTGAGCTGCTAAAAAATCTTCAGGATAAATTCCAACTAACTTATTTATTTATCAGCCATGACTTAAAAGTTGTTCGCTCTATGTCTGATTACATATTTGTTATGCAAAATGGAGTCATTGTAGAGTCTGGTCCTGCAGATCAAGTTTTCTCAAATCCTGAACAAGACTATACTGATAAATTATTAAATGCTGCATTAAAGTATTCAACAGCTTAATTATGTCTAATAGAAGGTATTCAAAAAATTTAGTCGATGGACCTCATCAGGCTGCTTCTCGCTCTATGTTAAGAGGAGTAGGATTTGAAACATCAGATTTTTCTAAGCCATTGGTTGGTATAGCTTCAACTTGGTCAAAAGTAACACCTTGTAATATGCACATTAATGAGCTGGCTGGTCTTGTGGAAACATCAATCGATGATTCAGGTTGCAAGGGCGTTCTTTTTAATACCATTACAGTTTCAGACGGTATTTCTATGGGCACCCAGGGAATGAAATACTCTTTAGTCTCTAGAGAGGTAATCGCAGATTCTATTGAAACGGTGGTAGGTTGTCTTGGCTATGATGGTGTTGTTGCTATTGGGGGTTGCGATAAGAACATGCCTGGAGCATTAATTGCTCTTGCAAGACTAAATAGGCCATCAATTTTTATTTATGGTGGATCAATCCAGCCTAGTGAGGCTAATACAGATTATGTAACAGTTTGTGAAAAAGTTGGTGAATATGCCAAGGGCTCTATCTCAGAGGAAGAGCTAATTGCAGTAGAAAAAATATCTGTCAAAGGCCCTGGTTCATGTGGTGGAATGTACACAGCAAACACTATGGCTTCTGCAATTGAAGCATTGGGCATGAGTTTGCCTGGGAGCAGCAGTCAAGATGCAGTGTCACAAGAAAAGAAATTAGATTGTCAAAATGCTGGTGCAGCCATAGCAAATTTATTAGATTTAGATATCAAGCCTAGCGATATTATGACTAAGAAGGCATTTGAAAATTCTATTGCTGTCACTATAGCTTTGGGTGGATCAACTAATGCAGTTTTGCATTTGTTAGCAATGGCTCATTCTATTGGTGTTGATCTTGAGCTTTCTGATTTCACTAGAATTGGCAAAAAAATCCCTGTGCTAGCAGATATCAAACCCTTTGGCAGTCATTTTATGTCAGAGCTTAATGCGATTGGAGGCATTGCTCCCATGATGAAAACTATGCTTGCAAGCAATCTTTTGCATGGCGACTGCCTCACAGTTACCGGGAAAACTTTAGAACAAAATCTAGCTGAGATTGAGGCTTACCCCACCAATCAAAAAATTATTCTATCTCCTCAAAATCCAATTAAGGATTCAAGCCACCTTAGGATTCTTTTTGGCAATCTAGCCCCGGAAGGTGCTGTAGCAAAAATTACAGGAAAAGAAGGAACACTATTTACTGGAACAGCCAAAGTATTTGATTCTGAGGAGGAAGGTATGGATGCAATTCTTTCCAAATCTATTAATGCAGGGGACGTTGTAGTCATTCGTTATGAAGGACCTCAAGGTGGACCTGGAATGAGGGAAATGCTCAAGCCAACTTCTGCGATCATGGGCCAGGGACTTGGAGACAGCGTTGCCTTCATAACAGATGGCAGATTTTCTGGAGGAACTCATGGGTTTGTCGTTGGTCATATCAGTCCAGAGGCTGAGTTGGGTGGCCCAATAGCATTAATTCAGGATGGCGATGAGATTGTGATCGACGCGAATCAAGATATATTAAATCTGAATGTTGCTGAAGATGAGATGGAAAAACGCAGAAAAGACTGGAAAAACTTAAATTCATCCCCAAAAAGTGGTGTACTAGCAAAATACAAGCGAACGGTGCAATCTGCATCAAAGGGTGCAATAACAGATTAAAATGGCTGAAAGAAAATTTCCATCAACTAGACTGCGTCGATCCCGCTCCAAGGGTTTTCTTCGTGACCTAGTTGCTGAGCACAAATTATCCTCTGATGACTTAATACAACCACTCTTTGTTTCAGAACAAAAAGAATCTCAAATTGATATTCCATCGATGCCAAACGTCTATAGACACAACTTAGACTCTTTATACTCTGAGATTGAGTCACTCCTTAAAGCAGATATCAAATCAGTTGCAATATTCCCAGCTATTGACTCAGATAAAAAAAATGCGGAGGCATCTCATGCCTTTGATCAAAAAAATATTGTTTGTGAAGCGCTTCAAGGGATTTCAAAAAGATTTCCTGAAATTATTACCATCGCTGATGTGGCTCTCGATCCATACACTGACCATGGTCATGACGGCTTGTTAGTGGACGGCAGAATTGATAACGATCAAACACTTGACCTCCTTTCAAGGCAAGCTCTTATTCTTGCTGAAGCAGGAGCAGATATTATAGCTCCATCAGACATGATGGATGGAAGAGTAAAAATAATTCGAGATGCTCTTGAGGCTAACAATTTTGTGGATACAATCATTCTTTCCTATGCAGCAAAATATGCGTCAAGTTTTTATGGCCCTTTCAGAGATGCAGTTGGCTCTGCAGCCAGCCTTGGAAAAGATTCAAAGAAAACCTATCAAATGAACTTTGCCAACATGGATGAAGCTTTGCACGAGGTTGAGATGGACATAAACGAGGGCGCTGATATTGTAATGATCAAACCTGGTACAGCATACCTGGATGTCGTTCATGCCGTAAAATCAAAGTTTCAAGTACCCACTTTTGTTTATCAAGTTAGTGGGGAATATTCAATGCTGTCTCTTAGCATTGAGAAAGGGTGGCTTGATAAAAATGTTATGTTAGAATCTTTAGTGTGTTGCAAAAGAGCAGGAGCAGATGCAATTCTCACATACGCAGCAAAACAAATATCATCGGAGTTAAATTCATGAGTGACAATGTTCAAGAAATTACAGCCGCCAATTTCAATGAGGTGGTCATAGAGTCAGATACACCAGTTCTAGTAGATTTTTGGGCTGAATGGTGTGGCCCTTGCAAACAGTTAGCTCCAACAGTTGCAGAGGTTGCTGACACAGTTGTTGGCTCAGTTAAGGTCTGCAAAATGGACGTTGATAGCAATCAAGAGATTGCTGTTCAATATGGAGTGAGATCCATCCCAACGCTACTAATTTTTAAAAATGGTGAAGTCACTGCAACTCAAATAGGCGCTATAAGCAAGCAACAACTGGAGACATTTATAGAATCAGAAGCCTAAAACTTTGCATCTTTGCAAAAAAGGCACTATCATTTTCCATTCTTAGCTCTACAGCTACCAATCAAAATACTTTTTATCACCTTTAATATAGGTACCAATATATGAATCTTACCGAAATGAAAATTAAACCAGTCAATGAATTGGTTGAAGTTGCTGAAAGCCTTGGGCTTGAAGACCTAGGTCGTTTAAAAAAGCAAGAAATTATTTTTAGAATTTTTAAGCAGCAAGCCAAAGACGGTGTTGATATATACGGTGGCGGTGTTCTTGAAATATTAAATGATGGTTTTGGTTTTTTAAGATCGCCTGAGGGATCTTATTGTTCTGGCCCTGATGATATTTACGTTTCTCCAAGTCAGGTCAGAAAATTTAGCCTTAGAAAAGGTGATGAAATTGATGGAAAAATTCGCCCACCTAAAGATGGGGAGAGATATTTTGCACTTACTTATGTAGACACAATCAATAAAGAAGCTCCCGAGAATACCAAGAAGAAGATTTTGTTTGAGAATCTCACTCCTTTATTTCCTACTTCAAGACTTACATTAGAATTAGGGACGGGGTCTGCTGAGGATCTGTCTTCAAGAATTATTGATTTAGTATCTCCAATTGGTAAAGGTCAAAGAGGGTTGATTGTTTCTCCTCCCAAGGCAGGTAAAACTTTAATGTTACAAAGCATCGCGCATTCAATAACAAAAAATAATCCCGAAGTAGAATTAATCGTTCTTCTTATTGATGAGCGTCCTGAAGAAGTAACAGAGATGTCTAGAACAGTTAGGGGAGAGGTAGTCGCAAGTACTTTTGATGAGCCACCATCCCGTCATGTTCAGGTTGCTAATATGGTAATTGAAAAAGCGAAGCGTCTTGTCGAGCATAAAAAAGACGTAGTAATTCTTCTTGATTCTATTACTCGCTTAGGAAGGGCATACAACTCAGTGCAGCCCGCTTCAGGAAAGATTCTCTCGGGTGGAGTGGATTCAAACGCGTTAGAAAAGCCAAAGAGATTCTTTGGTGCAGCACGAAACGTAGAAGATGGAGGTAGCTTAACTATTATAGCCACCGCCCTTGTTGATACAGGCTCCAAGATGGATGAAGTTATCTACGAAGAGTTTAAAGGAACTGGCAATATGGAAATTCATCTAGAAAGAAAGATAGCTGAAAAACGAATTTATCCTGCAATAAACATTAGGCGGTCTGGAACTAGAAGAGAGGATTTACTTACTTCTCCAGAAGAACTCCAAAGAATGTTTATTCTTAGAAAAATTCTTGACGACATGGAAGACTCGCAGGCAATTGAGTTTTTAATTGAGCGGCTTAAGTCGTCAAAAACAAATGAAGAGTTCTTTAGTGCGATGAAAAGTGGCAACGGTAACGGAAAGAAAAAATAATTAGGCTCTAGATAATTTTATAGCAGCTTCAGTCATTTCCTCATCATGAGGACCCTTAGCAACCAAACAAATCTTGATTCCATAAGACAATGCGGCTTCCTGAATTCTTGAAGATGCAACAATTAATTTGAGTTTTTCTAAATCAGCAGCCAGGGTATTTCTTACCAGTACTTCTAAGGTTTGAATGTTGTATACCAAAAAAATTGCTTCTTGGTTTTTGGTTATAGGATCAAATTCAACGCTGTCTTCATCCGTAACTCTGTAACAGGAAAACGTATCAAGCTCTGCCTCAGTGTGAAGAGTTAACTGAGGTTCTTTTTCTCCAGAAAATATTAAACATTTCTTATGTTTTTTTTGCTCTATCAACATTGCAAGTCCTGCAGAATTAAATTTTGAAGGAACATCAGAGCTCAAATCATACTCATTCAAAGCTCCCTGTGTTGCTAGGCCAATTGCTATTATGGGCGTATTGAAATTATTTGATGCGTGCTCTTTGAGAAATGGAGCACCAAATTTTGCGGCAGATTGACTCGTAAAAATAATGACATCATAAGAATCAAGTTGTTCCAGTTTTAAAAAGGCTTCATCAGATGGAGAGATACTAGATATTTTTGTAAATGGTTGATGAAAAAAATCTATACCAGAGTGCCTCAATAACTGATTTGTCTTATTGGCTAAAGTTAACGGTCGGGTATTAATAATCATTTAAGTTTGAATAAGCTCTTGGGCTCCCTCTTCTAGAAGATCTCTTTTCAATGCAGACAAAGCATCTGGTTCTTGCTCTGGAAAAAATGATGCTTCTTTTTCTATGACTTTAGACCCATTTTGATTTGAGACCCTAACTTGCAAATGAAGTTTCCGATCTTTCACAGTCACCAATGAAGAGATTGGCGACAGACATGAGCCTTCTAAAAACTCAACAATTTCTCGTTCAATTTTAGTTGCTGTGAATGTCTCCTGGCAATTCATCTTATGTAATATATCTAATATTTCTAATTGAATTTGAGAGTTACATACCTCTATTCCTATGGCTCCTTGTCCAGCAGCCGGTAACATTTCCATCTCTGAAAAAACATGAATGTTTGGGTAATCAATCTCTAGTCTATTTAAAGCTGCTTTAGCTACTATCAGTCCATCAAGAGTCTCGCTCGCAATTTTATTAATCCTGGTTTGTATATTTCCCCTAACAGGAACAATCTCTAGAGTTGGGTACATTGCTAGCATTTGTGATTTTCTTCTTGGACCAGAAGTTCCAATCCTTGAATTTTTTCCGAGGTCATCCAATGAAATTCCATCTCTAAGAAGTATTGCATCGGATGAATCCTCTCTAGTGAGAGTTGCTGCAATAGAAAATTCAGGATCGAGCAAAGCAGGCACATCTTTCAGACTATGCACTGCAATGTCAGCATCACAATTGGAAAGAGCAGTTTCCAGTTTAGAGACAAACAAACCCTTACCACCAACAAGATGCAAGGGAATTTCGGTTAAATCTCCATCTGATTCTATGGAAATAATTTCACATACACTCATAGAATCAATTGATTCAATTTGAGCTATAACCTGATTGGTTTGGAGCATTGCTAGGGGTGACGTTCTTGTTGCTATTCTAATTTTCATTGTAAAATCATGAGTCTCACATCTCCTATGGTTTTATCTTTAAGAACTTTTTGCTTTTGACTCAGCATAATCTCTACTCGCTTATCTATTTCTAAATAAATTTTTCCATCAGTCGCGAGAATATCCTGCATCTTGATATTGCTCAGTAAACTCTCATAGTTAACTTGGTCAAAAGGCGGGTCTAAAAAAATAATATCAAATTTACGCTTATTATTTTGCATCCATTTTATTGCAGCACTGCAGGCAATTTCGGTTTTAGTTTCATATTCTAGCTTGCAGATATTTTTCAATATATTCTTGAATAACCCTTTGTCTTTTTCAACAAAAGTTACATGCGCCGCACCCCTAGAAAGAGCTTCAAAACCCAAGCTTCCAGTTCCTGAAAATAAATCTAAACAAGCTTTATCTTGCATTTCAAATTGCAGCCAACTAAATAATGTCTCCTTAGCTCTATCAGAGGTAGGTCTTAGGTGTGGAGAAGCCTTAAAAACTATTCGATAGCTCTTGTTTCTGCCTCCAATTATTCTTATGCTTGTTGTATTCAATCGAGTAAATTTTTTACAGAGTATAAATTATAACGCCAATGCCAAAAGAACAATTTTTAATTGCCATGAGATTTTTAGCATCATCGGTAAGTGTTGTCTCAGCGAAAGATTCCGATGGCAAATTGTATGCTATGACTGCTTCTTCAGTTACTTCTCTGACGATCGAGCCGCCATCCATACTTGTATGCGTTAATAAAGGTGCAAGTATTCATGATATTTTAATACCTGGTATCGATTTGTGTATTAATATTTTAAGCAACGATCAGCAAGATATCTCAAATCTTTGCAGCTCGAAAGATTCTGAGCCCTTGAGGTTTGCTAATGATTTTTGGAATACAGGAGGGGTACCATTTTTGAAAGAGGCTCAGTCCAACATTTTTAGCCAAGTAGACGAAGTAATTGGCTATAACTCTCACTCAATTGTTATTGCAAAAGTTCTGCATGCTCAAAGCGCAGACTTGTTTGATGGTTTGATTTATGCTGATGGAGGATACTTAAGTTGATTCGACTACTTTTCTCAATGTTACTTTTTTCATCCCATGCATTAATGGGACTTGAATTAAGCAAAGGCTCTCAAGCAGCATCTGTTTATTTTATTTCACCATCAAACCATGAAACTACATCTAGCGAAGTGACAGTGGTATTTGGCTTAAAGAATTTTGGAGTATCTCCCGCTGGTCTAGATGTAACAGGTACTGGCCACCATCACCTAATTATTGACGCTGACTTGCCAGCATTAAATCAACCCATCACAGCTGACAAAAATCATGTGCACTTTGGAAAGGGTCAAACACAAGTAAAGTTAACCCTTGATCCCGGGCCTCATACGCTGCAATTACTTCTTGGAGATTATCGCCATGTGCCCCATGACCCACCTATATTCTCTGAGAAAATTATGGTTCATGTGGAATAAAAATTTTTTAAGAATTTAGGGACTCATCCAAAAAAGCTTTTAAATTATCTCTTACTGATGCCATTGCGCGACCAGCGCCCTCTGATGGGGTTTTACCGAGATTTGAATTCCTAAAAAGGCCAACTAACCCATGCATCATGGCCCAATGTTTTATGCATTTTCTTCCAATCTCCTTTTCTGTTAATCCAGGATTAAGCTCAACCACACTTCTTACCAATACATCAAATGCACCTGTTGCATTTTTTAGCAGCTCAGGAAATTCATTTTTATCAGGAGTTTGATTGTGCATCAAATCGTAGGTATTTCTTTTATCTAAGCCGAATTTAATATAAGCAAGTGCCATTTCAAGAAATCTATCCTTTGCAGACAATTTTTTATTAGATGCAGCGCGACTCAAGATATTTTGTAACTCTATATATCCTCGACTAGATACTTCAGCCAACAAACAATCCTTGGTCTCAAAGTGTCTATATGGTGCAGTCTGAGAAACCTTTGCTTGTTTTGCAATAGATCTAAGGCTCATTTGAGAATGTCCATCTGCCTCGCAAATAATACAAGCGCTTAAAATAAGCTCCTCTTTTAGGTTTCCATGATGGTATTTCATTTTTTACTCATACTATGTTGACACTGTTAACATGATTATGTATGTTGACACTGTTAACATTAAATAATTTTTCTGCTTTAGTCAAACTTATGAAAAAAATAGTATTTACCATAGCTCTTTCTATTTACCTGCCTTTATTATCAGGCGAGGGATCATCATTAGAGATTACGACTATTGAAATACAAGACTCCTATCAATCTACTCAGAGATTTCCAGGCAAGATATTGCCTCTGAATTACTCAAAGTTATCATTTGAGGTGCCTGGTAAATTATCAGAAGTGAGTGTTGATATTGGAGATGCCGTTGCTGCGAATCAAGTTCTTGCCTTTTTGGATCCTGCTGAGATGCAAGCAAACTTGAATCAGGCCTTGGCTAGGTTTGATTTAGCTTCTCAGGCTCTTGAAAGATTTCAAGATCTCAAAGACAAGGGATTTATCTCAAATCAAGAGCTCGATAAAGCAAGCTCAGAATATCTAGTAGCCAAAGCCCAAGCCGATCTTTATAGGGTGAAAATGGAGCAAACAAAAATAAGAGCACCATTCAGAGGCTATATACAAAATAGATTCTTAGACTCAGGGACTGTTGTTAGTCCTGGAATTCCAATACTCGAAATCATAGACTCCACTGGGGTAGAGGCTCATGTTTCAGTACCTGGAAGTATTATCCAAACTTTAGAGATTGGTGGTAGATATAATTTTTCAATTAATAAGACAATCTATCCTGCAACTTTTACACGTTTTTCTCAGATGAGCAGCCAGGGCTCCAATAGCAGGCTTTGTATATTTGAGTTCGAAACATTTATTAATCCTGGCTCTGTTTCCTATTTAGAGCTTCAGCAGTCTTCTGATCAAGAAGGGGCCTGGGTTCCATTGAAAGCACTATCTCAAGGCACTCAAGGTCTATGGAATTTATATACGGTTACTCAAGAGTCAAGCGGTCAATACCTAGTATCAAAACAGATAGTTGAAATAATTCATATCGAAGGAGCCACTGCATTTATTAGCGGAACTATTTCTACCGGAGACATGGTTGCGTCAGGTGGAGCTGCAAAAGTCATTGATAGTGAAATTCTAAGAGTGCAATAAGGTTATGCCGCTTTTAAAAATACTATTTGATAGACCGAGGATATTTGCTCTTTTATTAGTATTTATTTTCTTATCAGGAATATTTTCCTTAAACACTGTCTCTAGGCAAGAGAACCCTGAGCTTGCTGAGCGATGGGCAGTTATTCAAACTGTGTATCCAGGTGCTTCACCCGCAATAATAGAATCTCAGGTTTTGGAGCCCATGGAGGCAAAGCTCAGGGAGCTTTATGAGTTAAAAGACATTATATCTTTCTCCCAGCAAGGTTTTGGAACCACAGTCATGGAGATTAAATCCGAAGTACCTCCGGGCCCATTAATTGATCAAGTTTGGTCAGACGTTCAAGCCAAAATAGATCAATCAAGGTTTTTACTTCCTGAGTCAGTAAAGCCTCAATTACTTAGAACTGCAGGACCTCCAACAACTTTGCTCTATGCATTAACCTGGAATGGAGAGGGTGAAACTCCTTTGATATTGTTGTCTAGAGTGGCCGATGATCTACGGCAAAATCTTGCATACCAAGGGGGGTCTGAGAAAAGTTATGTTTTTGGTGCGGCTGATGAAGAGGTGTTGGTTGAAATAGATAATGCAAAACTTTCTTCTCTAGGATTGAGCTTTCAAGAGATCTCAAAGGTTCTTTCATCGCTTGATACTAAGCAGCCCATCGGTCAGATTTCTCAGGGCGGGCAAGAGGTATTAATCAAAACTAAAGATAACTTAACCAGCTTAAATCAGGTCTCAAATTTACCCATAAAGGTAATCAATGAGTTTGAAATTATCCGCCTAGGAGATATTGCCACCATATCCAAGAATCCAAGAGATCCACCAGAAGAGTTAACTCTATATAACGGAAAAAAAGCAGTTCTGGTTGATGTAAGAGGATCTTTTAACCAAAGGGTAGATCTTTATGTTGATCAAATTGAAGAAACGGTTAACCAATTTAAATCTCAACTGCCTCCAGAAATAAAAATAGAAAAGATTTATGACGAATCTTATTACTTCAATCAAAAATTTAATAATTTATATTCGAGTATTCTATTTGCAACTTTGATTGTTATTGGGATTAGTTACTTTCTTCTAGGTTTTAAGCCTGCTGTTATTGTGGGCTCTGTTATACCCCTAACAATCTTTTTAGTTTTACTGGGATGCAAATTGCTTGGGCTGCCTCTCCATCAGACATCCATGACAGGGATTATCATAGCTCTGGGCTTGCTAATAGATAATGCAATTATTGTGGTAGAAGATTTTAAATATCGGCGTCGCTTAGGATATTCGATTCAAGCAGCTTCCTTTGAAAGTGTTCATCATCTTTGGGTACCACTTACAGCAGCGACTGCCACTACAGCATTGGCATTTTTTCCAATTGCTGCGGGTACTGGTCCAAGTGCTGAATTTGTTGGTGGGATGGCAAAGACGGTTATTCTTTCTATCACATCTTCCCTTTTTCTAGCACTATTCGTAGTTCCGGTTTTGCTAAATTACATGGAGAAAATTAAGTTTTTTGAAAAAGATATTTACTCAGGAACAGGCTACTCTAATCAACAGTTATTAGAGCGATATAGAGCGCTCTTAATTTGGTCCTATGCAGTACCTAAAAGAGCCATCATGATTGCAATGGCACTGCCATTATTGGGATTTCTTATGTTTCCCTTCTTAAAAGCTGATTTCTTTCCAGAGTCCGATAGAAACATGTTTAAAGTTTTCATTGAACTGCCTCAAAACTCAAACACCAGAACAACAGAACAGCGAGTATTAGAAATAAGAGAATCAATTGCTAAAACAGAGCTGGGTAAAGATGATATCTGGTTTGTGGGCAGAAGACTGCCTAGAATTTTATATAACGTTATCGGAGGCGATTCTGGTTTAGGCGGAAATAATTTAGCACAAGGCGTATATTTTGCTCCTTCATACAGGGAAATGATGGTGTCTTTACCTGTTCTTGCAAAAAAGTTAGCAGCAGAAAATCCTGATCTTAAAATAGTCGTTGATAAATTTAGTTCTGGACCTCCTGTAGATTCAGCGGTCGAGCTTAGTATTGATGGACCAGACCTGTCAGTTCTTAAAGCGCTAGGTAGGAAACTTGAGTTAATTATCAGGGAAGCACCTGATGTGTATTTAACAGTAAGTGAACTTTCGCAGAGTTCTCAGAATCTTGAATTTAAATTTGATGAATCTTCTCTTACGCTTAATTCTATTCCAGGTGAATTTTTTATTAATGAACTAGCAATTGCAAGTCAGGGTTTTGTTATTGGCAACTTGCTGGATGGAACCAAGGAAGTGCCAATTAAAATAAGAGGAGCCTCAGAAGATTTAATACAATCAACACAATATTTATCAATACCATCCAAGGATGGTTTTGACTACACATCAAGTTATGGTGATTTTGAGGTAACCAATCAAGCAAACTTTATATCGCGAGATGCAGGAAAAAGGCAGAATACAGTGTCTGCTTGGATTTGGCCTACATTACTGCCTTCCGAAACAGAAAATTTTTTAAAAGAAAAAATAAAAATTTTTGAGTCAGAACTGCCCCCAGGTTATATTCTTGAGGTGGGAGGAGAGGCAGATGCTAGGGCTGAATCACAATCAAATATTTTTTCTTCAGTAATACTTTTCTTTGTGCTAATTGTCATAGCTTTAGTCGCGGCATTAAATTCTTTTAAGCAAGCAGGGCTAATTCTGAGCGTTGCAATTTGGTGTACAGGTTTAGCATTTCTGGGCTTAACCATTGGGCAGGCAAATTTTGGTTTTATTGGTTTGGTTGGTGCCATTGGTCTCATTGGATTATCAATTAATGATTCGATAGTGGTGCTTTCTCATATTAAGGAAGCCAACGCCAACTCTCCAATCAATAAGGAGAACTTGGTAGAAGTTGTAATTCGATCTACTCGTCACGTTGTCACCACGTCAGCAACAACAATTGGTGGATTTCTTCCGTTGCTCTTAACCAGTATATTTTTTAAACCTTTGGCGTGGGCAATGGCCGGTGGAATTATTGGCTCAGCCATCATTGCATTATTTTATATCCCTGCCTGTTATGCTATTTCCAAAAAGTTATAAAATATAATGCTTACAAGAGAGGAAGCTAATGAAGTTATATATGGTGCATGTAGGATTCTATGATGTTGAGGTGGGAGAGGGGATATACGAATCTCACATGAATTTTTTTATTGCTGCCAGCAATGCAAAATCTGCGAAGAAAAAAACTTTTAATTTGGAGCAATTCAAGAATAAAAAAATGCATATAGATGGAATTAAAGAGATTTCTGATGTGGAAGGTTATAAAGTGATTTTAGAAAAAAGCTCTAATAAAAAAAAATCCAAGGTATATTCTTACAACGAATCAAAAAAATTATAGCTTTTAGATAGCCAGAGATTAGGGGTAAGGATGAGAAGAATAATCACAGGTCATAACAAATTCGGTAAATCAATTATTACCATTGATGGTCCACCAGCTTGCTCCATCGGCGAGGATGTAGGGGGCTTGTTTGAGGTTTGGAATACTGATGGCAAACTAGTAGACACAACAGATGAAATTGATAGGGCGGATTCAGAGATCCTGTTATCACCTCCTGACGACGGAACTAAATTTAGATATTTCCAAATCAATCCAACCCCAGAGGGGATTCCGATAGAAGTTCTTCAAGATATGGCAGCGCAAGCCTTTGCAAACGTTGGAGCGGCACATCACAGGGTTGATACCTCGAAGCATCCTGCAATGCACAAGACCAATACCATTGATTACATTATTTTACTTAAAGGAGATGTAACCCTTTTGCTTGATGAAGATGAGGTGAGGCTTAAGCCTCATGACGTAGTTGTTCAAAGAGGAACCAACCACGCTTGGGTAAATAATGGTGAAGACCCTGCCTTGTTGATTGCAGTCTTAATTGATAGTGAATTAAGGTAATTCTCTTTCAGTGTTGATCATGAGGTCAATAAGACGTTTTAATCTTTTTGAAGAAATTTCAAGATCCAATCTGTGACCTTAGCATTCTCAGTTTTTTCTTTAAGAGAATCGGATGCCTTCAAATATGTATCTTCTCCCAATATACTCCTTCGCATTTCAAGTAAGTCCTTTGCATAAGCTACATCAAACTCAACGTGTCCCTGAAAGCTTAAAATATGATCATCAATTGCCAACATAGCAACAGGGCAATTTTTGCAACTTGCCAGCAAAATACTTTCCCGAGGTATCTTTAAAACTTGATCTTGATGATTGTAAATAAGATTGAATTCTTGGTGAGAACTTCCAAACAAAATAGTATTTTTTTTCAAGGTAGCTCCATGAACTCCAACGTGCCACCCTCCATTAGATCTCTCAACTTTTCCACCAAGAGCTTCAGCGATAAGTTGATGGCCAAAGCATATACCAATTAATTTTTTTTGATGTTGATGAAGAGAACGAACAAAGATTTTGAGCTCATTGACCCAAGGTATATCATCAAAGGCGCTAACTTTACTCCCAGTAATTAAATAAGCGTCACACTCATCTAGGGCAGTAGGATAATCACCTGATTGCACTTCATAGCTATGAATTTGAAGATTTGGATCAGCCTGCAAGAGCACATTTCTAAACATCGCTGGATATTGTCCATACTTTGTGTCAAATTCAGTCTTAAGAGTATCTGTATTTAAAATTCCAATTCTCATGCAAATTACATTTTTTAATAAAAGCCATTATATTTCATTCGCCCTAACTACAAGATTATTAAACGCCTTCTTGTTAACCCTATCAAGTCTTTTAACTCTCTCCTCCTCTGCAGCAGGATTAGATGAAAAAATTAATAATGCAGTTGCTCCTCTAAGCGCAGCTATCTCAAAGTTTATTTTTTATGAAATTACTCTTTTTGGAACCGCTCTGCCTTTAATAGTGTTATGGCTTATTGGCGCAGCAATATTTTTTACATTTTACTTTAACTTTATTAGCTTAAAGGGCTTTAAGCATACCTTCCAATTACTAAGAGGAGATTTCTCGAAACCTAATACCGGTGGTGAATTATCCCATTTTCAAGCTTTGTCGACCGCAGTATCAGGCACTGTTGGAATTGGCAACATTGCGGGCGTAGCAGTTACGATTTCTATTGGCGGCCCAGGTGCAATATTTTGGTTAATCATTGCAGGCTTTTTAGGCATGTCTACTAAATTTGCCGAGTGTGTTGCGGGTGTTATGTATCGGAAGATTAATCCTGATGGCAGTATTTCTGGTGGCCCCATGTACTATCTTGAAGCTGGCTTAAAAGAACGAAATCTAAGTTGGCTTGGAAAGCCAATGGGTTATTTTTATGCTAGTTCCATAGTCATAGGCTGTTTAGGTATTGGTAACATGTTTCAATCCAATCAAGCTTTTCAGCAATTCATTTTTATTACAGGAGGAGACAGTAGTTTTTTTGCTGACAAAGGCTGGCTATTTGGATGTGTATT
>Ga0209035_10000074_pt1 | contig 35858 bp, 30 predicted proteins | sample MarorgKNORR_S2LV_6_FD_188220 | JGI IMG/M metagenome (GOLD analysis project Ga0209035, IMG submission 188220) | Marine microbial communities from the Southern Atlantic Ocean, analyzing organic carbon cycling - AAIW_A/KNORR_S2/LV (SPAdes) (version 2) | ecosystem: Environmental > Aquatic > Marine... | reverse complement strand
AAACTGTCTGGCGTACGCGGAAAAAGTTTCAATATAACGTCGTTGACCTTCCGCGTAGATAGTGTCAAAAGCCAAAGAAGATTTGCCACTTCCACTTAAGCCAGTAATCACAACAAGCTTTTCACGTGGAATTTTGACATCAATATTTTTTAAATTATGTACTCTGGCGCCAAAAACTTCTATGTATTCTTGTTGTTTCAAATTTGTGTTTTTTATAGAAAAAAGCAAAGTTACACAATCTCGATTTATTTTAAGGGGGAAGTGAGAGGCAAATCAACATAAAATACTATCTTGCAATTACAATAATAATCTATGAGTTTTATACATGCTGTTCGACATTATTTTGAACGTCACGGTTTTGCAGTTTCTACGAGATTAGCAGACAGGCTCGGTATGCGAGTAACCAATGTACGCTTGTTCTTTATTTATATTTCATTTGTAACTGTGGGGCTTTCATTTGCTTTCTATGTAACCTTGGCTTTTGTATTGCGTTTAAAGGATATGGTCTATGTCAAACGTAGTTCAGTTTTCGATTTGTAATGATGGTATTTGAAACGAAATTATATAAAGCTATTTTTTTTTTACTGGTTATTATTGCAGTAGGCGTTTTTGGCTATATGTTCTTATCTGGTTTTAGCTTTGTTGATGCCTTTTACATGACGGTAATAACAATTACTACGGTAGGTTTTGGTGAAGTACAGCCTCTGGGAGATCAAGAAAAAATATTTACCATATTTTTAATTTTAACAAGCATTACTGTTTTTGGGTATGCCGTTTCTGCTTTTACAGAATCGTTAGCCAGCGGACAATTTTTTAAACAATTAAAACTAAAAAAGGTGCAACGAAAAATAGATACATTAAAAGGCCATACCATTATTTGCGGGTATGGTAGAAATGGAAAACAAGCTGTTTCTAAATTAAAAAATTACCAACAAAAATATGTCGTTGTAGAAAGAGATAAAGAGCTCGTTGCTTTTTTAGAAGCGAAGGGTATTCTCTGTATAAAAGGAGATGCAACAATGGATGAATCCTTGCAAAGTGCTGGAATTAAAAATGCTAAAAACTTGATTACTACATTGCCTTCAGATGCAGACAATTTATTTGTGGTATTGACGGCAAGCCAATTGAATAACAGCTGTAAAATTATCAGCAGAGCTTCTAATGAATCTTCTTTTGATAAATTAAAAATAGCTGGCGCAGACAATGTAATTATGCCAGATAAATTGGGAGGAAACCATATGGCGTCTTTGGTGGTTACGCCAGATGTAATTGAGTTTGTAGATCGCTTAACGATAGAAGGAGAGACCACACCAAACCTAGAAGAAATTTCTGTAAATGGTTTGCCAGAAATGTACTTAGAAAAAACAATTTTAGATTTAGATTTACGACAAAAAACAGGTTGTTCTGTAATTGGCTTTAAAACGCCAGATTGTGATTATATGATCAATCCAGAAGCTTCAACTAAGCTAGTGGCAGATTCCAGCCTTATTGTATTAGGAAGGCCAGAGCAGATTTTGAAATTGAGAGAATTGTTTTAGATACACTAAAAGCTAAAAATTAAAAATCAAAAAAATTACAAGAGAAAAAACAATTCGTTTGAAAAAAATAATCATCACAGGAAGTAATGGATTGCTAGGTCAGAATTTACTGAGTCTATTGCTCGAAGAAAAAGAAATCTATGAAGTGATTGGTTTTTCAAGAGGAGCGAATAGAAGTGGTAGAGGTGATTTTTCATATTATGATCTTGATATTACGGATACAAAAAAATTACAAACCTTAGTATTGGGAATTCAGCCTGATGTTATTATCAATACAGCAGCAATGACCAATGTTGACGCTTGCGAAGCCGACAAAAAAAATTGCTACCTACTAAATGTAGCGGCGGTACAGCAGTTAGCAACGCTTTGTTCAGAAATAGATGCGCACTTGATTCACCTGTCAACAGATTTTGTTTTTGATGGTAAAAACGGACCTTATGCAGAAGAAGATACACCCAATCCGTTGAGTTATTATGGTGAAACAAAATTGCAATCCGAAGAAATTTTAGCAAAATCTACCGTTGATTATACGATTTTAAGGACCATTTTGGTATACGGCATCGTAGCTGAAATGAGCCGGAGTAATATAGTGCTTTGGGTAAAAGAATCTTTGGAAAAAGGACGTCCAATTACCATTGTTGATGATCAATACAGGATGCCAACCTATGTAGAAGAGTTGGTACTCGCTTGTAAATTATGTATTGATAAAAAAGCCACAGGAGTATTTCATATTTCGAGCAATCAATTATTGAGTATTTATGAAATTGCCCAAGAAATTGCAACCGCTTTTGATTTGGATAAAAGGTTGATCCAGCCCATTTCTACTACTGCCTTGAATCAGGATGCGGCGAGACCTGCTAAAACAGGATTTGATTTGACAAAAACAAACCGAGAACTGGGTTTGTACCCGAAACCTTTTAAAGAAGACCTACAGCGATTTAAAGAAAAGCTATCTAAAAATTAGATTTAACATTCAAAAATTTGTTGAAAGTGTATTTTTTTTAGGATATTGCGGGCTACTAAATTCAAAAAATTAACTTATTTATTATGAAGAAATTACTTCTTTCGTTGCTTTTTATGGCAACACCATTTCTAACTTTTGCACAAGAAAAAGGTATCGCCGAAAAAATTAATGAAGGCTTTCAGCCAGTCGCTGATTGGTGGGGTAGTGTTGTTTTTTACTCAGTTCCGATTACGAATGATGTAGAAATGCCTTTGGTAATTATTCTATTATTATCAGCTGGTTTTATATTTACCTTGGTTTTTAAGTTTGTAAATGTTAAAAATTTTCCAACAGCTATAAATATTGTTAGAGGGAAGTTTGATGATGTAGATCACGTAGAAACAACAGATGGAGAAGGAGAAGTTACCCACTTTCAGGCACTAACAGCTGCGCTTTCGGGCACAGTAGGGTTGGGGAATATCGCAGGGGTTGCCATAGCAATTTCTATGGGAGGACCAGGAGCAACCTTATGGATGATTCTTGCAGGATTGATAGGGATGTCTTCTAAATTTGTAGAATGTACATTAGGGGTAAAATATAGAGATGTTGGTGAAGACGGAACGATATATGGAGGTCCGATGTATTATTTAAAGAAAGGATTTGCAGATATCGGAAAAAGTACGCTAGGTAAAGTATTGGCAGTTGTTTTTGCGGTGATGTGTATTGGAGGATCTTTTGGAGGAGGAAACATGTTTCAAGCCAATCAAGCAGCGCAACAATTTAATTCAATGATTGGAGCAGAAGGAGTTTCTGCAGGTTTAATCTTTGGTGTAGTTATGGCAATCGTAGTCGGAATTGTGATTATTGGAGGAATTAAAAGAATAGGTAGCATCACAGAAAAGGTTGTACCATTTATGGTAGGAATTTATTTACTTGCTGCCATTGTTATATTAGGATTTAACATTTCAAGTATCGGATCAGCATTTGGTCAAATTTGGGATGGAGCCTTCAATCCAGAAGGAATTACAGGTGGAATTGTCGGAGTATTGATTATCGGATTCCGTAGGGCTGCATTTTCGAATGAAGCAGGTGTTGGGTCTGCTGCTATTGCGCATTCAGCGGTAAAGACAAAGTACCCTGCATCTGAAGGTTTAGTTGCATTATTAGAGCCATTTATTGATACGGTTGTTGTTTGTACAATGACAGCTTTGGTAATTATTATTACCAATGGAGATGGTAGTATCATGACTTATGGAGTAAAATCTGCCGATGGAGTATTGGCAACATCAGCCGCATTTGAATCTGTAATCCCATGGTTTCCTTATGTGTTAACCGTCGCAGTTGTATTGTTTGCATTTTCTACAATGTTATCTTGGTCTTATTATGGATTGCAATCATGGATGTTCTTATTTGGGCGTTCAAAAAGATCAGATTATACATATAAAATTTTATTCTGCTTATTTATTATTATAGGTTCAGCAGCAAGTTTGGGAGCTGTTACAGATTTTTCAGATGCTATGATTTTTGCAATGGCTGTGCCTAATGTAATTGGATTGTTCTTCTTGTTCCCGAAAGTAAGAGAAGAGCTAAGTAGATATTTGACTGCTATTAAAGCAAAGAAGTCATAAAACACAAAAAATGAAATATTTAAAATCCCATTTCTGGTATACCAAAAGCCAACGAAATGGGATTTTGTTTTTGGTACTCCTTATTATAGGTTTGCAAGCCTTCTATGTTTTTATTGATTTTTCTTCGGATGCTACTTCAGAAGTAACAACTCAAACGCTCGTTGCATTTCGACAGCAAATAGATTCTTTAAAAAGTGTTGAGTTAGAAAGAAGGAAGCCAAAAATATATCCTTTTAATCCTAATTATATAACTGATTATAAAGGATCTCAATTGGGATTGTCTCTAAAAGAAATAGATCGATTACACGCTTTTCGTAACACAAAAAAGTTTGTCAATTCAGCAAAAGAATTTCAACAAGTCACACAAGTTTCAGATACGTTGCTCCATAAAATTTCTCCCTATTTTAAATTCCCAGATTGGGTTACAAAACAGCGATCAAAAGAATTGTCATTCCTGCGAAAGCAGAAATCCCTTAAGGACGAATACATAATTACTACTTCAGATATCAACCAGGCAACTTCGCAAGATTTTCAAACTATTTCTGGAGTCGGAGAAATCCTGTCAGAAAGAATACTTCAATACAGAAAACGATTGCAAGGTTTTTCGTTTACAAGTCAACTTTACGAAGTTTGGAAATTGGACGCTAAAATTGCCGCTCAAATTTTAGTGCACTTCAAGATTAGTAGCCGTCCGAACATTAAAAAAATCAATGTAAATACGGCAACATTTAAAGAAGTGTTGTCCAATCCATATATAGAATATGAGTTGTGTAAAAAAATCTTTCAACTTCGCGACGAAGTTGCTGAATTACAATCTATTGAAGAATTAAAAAATATTGCCGAATTTCCTTTGGACAAATACGAAAGAATAATCTTATATTTGGAAGCGAAATAACAAACAACAAAATACGATATACAGCTATGAATAGTATGTATTTTACTGAAGAGCACGAAGCCTTTCGTCAGAGTTTTAAAGATTTTTTACAAAAAGAAGTGGTGCCTCATATTGAAAAATGGGAAGCGTCAGGAACCATAGATCGGTTTATCTGGAAAAAATTTGGAGAGATGGGCTATTTCGGTTTGAATTCTCCCGAAGCTTATGGCGGATTAGAATTGGATATTTTTTACACCATTATCTTTTTAGAAGAGTTGCAAAAAGTTAATTCTGGCGGATTTGCAGCAGCCATGTGGGCGCATGTGTATTTAGCAATGACTCATATTACTAAAGAAGGAGGTGATGCTATTAAAAAAGCCTATTTAACGCCAAGTATTGACGGAGATAAAATAGGGAGCCTTTGTGTTACAGAACCTTTTGGAGGGTCTGATGTTGCAGGGATGAGAACAACTGCAGTTAAAAAAGGCGATACTTATGTAATCAATGGTTCAAAAACATTCATCACAAATGGTGTGTATTGTGATTATATGGTGGTTGCAGCTAAAACAGCTCTTGATGGTGCTCATAAAGGAATCAGTATGTTTATTGTAGATAGAGATACTCCTGGAGTTTCAGCAACAAAGCTAGATAAATTAGGGTGGAGAGCTTCCGATACAGCAGAAATTGCATTTGACAACGTAGTGATTCCAGCAAGTAATTTGATGGGTGAAGAAGGAAAAGGCTTTCCATATATCATGCAACACTTTGCTTTGGAACGTTTGGTTATGGGAGTCAATGCACATGCTAGAGCAGAATATGCCTTAGACTACACATTGCAATATATGTCAGATCGAAAAACATTTGGAAAATCATTAGATACATATCAAGCGCTGAGACATCGTTTTGTAGAGTTGTATGCAGATATGGAAATGTGTAGAGAATATAATTATTCAGTAGCACATCGATTGAACAATGGCGTGTATGTGGTCAAAGAAGCTACGGTTTCAAAATTAAGGTCTACTGAAATGGCTGATAAGGTGGTGTACGACTGTTTGCAATTTTTAGGAGGGTATGGTTATATGGAGGAGTATCCAATAGCAAGATTGTTTCGCGATAGTCGTTTAGGTCCAATTGGAGGAGGGACTTCAGAGATTCTAAAAGAAATTTTATCTAAGATGATTATTGATAAAAAAGAATACAAGCCTGCAACCTAAATTTACGATTACTTTTAGAAAGAAAGTTGAAAGTAGTATTGTAAATAATTTATAATTTATAATTTATAATTAAAAAATCATTGTACCTTTGCAGTCCAATTTAAAGAACGACATGAAAGGAGGTGCCAACATATGTTAATTATACCTGTAAAAGAAGGAGAGAATATCGATAGAGCTTTGAAACGTTTCAAAAGAAAATTTGACCGTACGAAGACGATGAAGAACTTACGATCACGTAAACAGTTTGATAAGCCATCTGTAGTAAAGAGAGCGCAAAACATTAAAGCGTCTTACGTTCAAAGATTAAGAACTCAAGAAGAAGTAGGTTAGTCATAAACCTTACTTTAAAACATACATCCTGTTCTCGGTATACCGAGAACAGGATTTTTTATTTTAAGGCACATTCATATAATATGTGTAAATTTGTAACTACTTCAGTTGCAACTATAATTAAGATACATGATTGTAAATTCTTTTTTAGAATATCTATCATTAGAGAAAAAATATTCTCAGCATACCATTATTGCTTATAAGAATGACTTGAGGTCATTCAAAGAGTTTTGCAGGTCAGAATATGATACTGACGATTTAATTGCTGTTGTGTATCCTCAGTTGCGATCTTGGATTGTTAGTTTGGTGAATTCAGGAGTGAGTAACAATACCATTAATAGAAAAGTAAGTTCGCTAAAGTCCTTTTATAAGTTTCTTCAAAAAACAAAACAAATAGAATTCAATCCGCTTGCAAAACACAAGGCGCTTAAAGTGGTAAAAAAAGTACAAATACCTTTTACAGTTAACGAAATAAACAGTGTAATTGATGCGCTTGATGTAGCTTCTGATTTTACCAGTGTTCGAAACAGGTTGATTGTAGAGCTATTTTATTCTACAGGAATTAGAAGGATCGAATTGGTAAACCTACAGTTGACGTCTGTAGATTTTTATGAAGGAACCATTAAAGTGTTAGGGAAACGAAACAAAGAAAGAATCATTCCATTAATACCATCTGTGCTAAAAACAGTACAAGAGTATTTAAATTTAAGGGAAGGTGTTGTGAGTACCGAATCTGCCTTGTTTGTTACAGAGAAGGGAAATAAAATATACGAAACACTTGTGTATAGAGTAATAAATAATTACTTTAGTAGAGTTTCTACGAAAGTAAAAAAGAGTCCACATATATTAAGGCATTCATTTGCTACTCATTTACTAAATCAAGGAGCAGATTTAAATTCGGTTAAAGAATTACTAGGGCATTCAAGTTTAGCCTCTACTCAAGTTTATACGCACAATAGCTTAGAGAAAATAAAAAAAGTGTACAACCAGGCTCATCCTAGGGGTCGCAAAAAAGGAGAGATATGAAAGTTTTTATTCAGTCAGTCAATTTCAATGCAGATCGAGATTTGTTAGAGTATGTTGAAAAGAGAGTAGAGAGCCTATCAAAATTTCACGATAAAATTATTGATGCAGAGGTTTTTTTAAAAGTTCAAAATACAAGTGATAAGGAAAATAAAATATCAGAAATTAAAATCAACATTCCAGGAAACGATTTTATGGTAAAGAAAGAAGCAAAGTCTTTTGAAGCAGGGATCAGTTTAGGAGTTGATTCTTTGAAAAGACAACTACGAAAGGTAAAAGAAAAATTAAGAGAATCTGTCTCTCTCCAAAAATAAAAAAAATAGCTATAAAAAGTTTTAGAATACCAAAAAACTTTATACATTTGCAGTCCGTTAGAAATAGCGGATTGTTTTTTTATGCAATATGCCGATGTAGCTCAGCTGGCTAGAGCAGCTGATTTGTAATCAGCAGGTCGGGGGTTCGAGTCCCTTCATCGGCTCAAAAAGACACTATAAAGCTAGTGAAACTAGTGAAGTTCATTGAGAAAATGGTGAGATACTCAAGTGGCCAACGAGGGCAGACTGTAAATCTGCTGCGCAAGCTTCGAAGGTTCGAATCCTTCTCTCACCACAATCGTTTTTCTAATTGAAAAACAGAGGTTTTAAAATAATATTGCGAGAGTAGCTCAGTTGGTAGAGCGTCAGCCTTCCAAGCTGAATGTCGCCGGTTCGAACCCGGTCTCTCGCTCCATTAGGAGAATGTCGTCACGCCGAAAGGCGTGATCTTCGCTCTAAGATTTTAAGCCGGTGTAGCTCAGTTGGTAGAGCGCATCCTTGGTAGGGATGAGGTCACGGGTTCAACTCCCGTCGCTGGCTCAATAAAATAGTATACAATTAAACACTAAATATAATAACTAAGAATTAAAATTTAACAATCATGGCAAAAGGAACATTTGATCGTTCGAAACCACACTTAAACATTGGTACAATTGGACACGTTGATCACGGTAAAACTACATTAACTGCTGCAATCACTAAGGTTTTAGCAGACAAAGGTCTTTCTACGGCATTAGATTTCGATCAAATCGATAACGCTCCAGAAGAAAAAGAAAGAGGTATTACAATTAATACTTCACATGTTGAGTATTCTACAGCAAATCGTCATTATGCACACGTTGATTGTCCAGGTCACGCGGATTACGTAAAGAACATGGTAACGGGTGCTGCTCAAATGGACGGTGCTATTTTGGTAGTTGCTGCTACAGATGGTCCAATGCCACAAACTCGTGAGCATATCTTATTAGGACGTCAAGTAGGAATTCCTAGAATGGTTGTATTCATGAATAAAGTGGATATGGTTGATGATGAAGAATTGATTGAATTAGTAGACATGGAAATTAGAGATTTACTTTCTTTCTATGAATATGATGGTGATAATGGACCTGTTATTGCAGGATCTGCATTAGGCGCATTGAATGGTGAAGCAAAATGGATTGATTCTGTAATGGAATTAATGGAAGCTGTTGATTCTTGGATCGAAGAGCCATTAAGAGAAGTAGATAAAGATTTCTTAATGCCAATTGAAGATGTATTTTCTATTACCGGTCGTGGAACTGTAGCAACAGGACGTATCGAAACTGGTATTGCAAATACTGGAGATACTGTTGATATTATCGGTATGGGAGCTGAAAAATTAACTTCTACAATTACTGGTATTGAAATGTTCCGTCAAATCTTAGATAGAGGTGAGGCTGGAGATAATGCAGGTATCTTATTAAGAGGTATTGATAAAGAACAAATCAAAAGAGGAATGGTAATCTGTAAGCCAGGTTCTGTAACTCCACATGATAAATTCAAAGCTGAGGTATATATCTTGAAAAAAGAAGAAGGTGGACGTCACACTCCATTCCATAACAACTACCGTCCACAGTTCTATGTTAGAACAACAGACGTAACAGGTACAATTAATTTACCTTCAGGTGTTGAAATGGTAATGCCAGGAGACAACCTTACAATTACTGTAGATCTTCACCAGCCAATTGCAATGAACGTAGGTTTACGTTTCGCAATTCGTGAAGGAGGAAGAACAGTTGGAGCTGGTCAGGTAACAGAAATTCTTTAATAAGAATAACGTACATATTTTCAAGGTGCTTCTCAGAACATGAGTTAGCACCTTGTCTTTACGGGCGTAGCTCAGTTGGTAGAGCACTGGTCTCCAAAACCAGGTGTCGTGAGTTCGAGTCTCTCCGCCCGTGCAAATTGGAGTGGAATTCGTCTTATTTTAAGGAGAATAAATTTGAAAATATATTGGCAAGAAGCCTAGACTGCATGTAATTGAAGGAAGTCTTATTGCTTATGAAAACAACTATAAATATGATAAAATATATCAAAGAATCATTTGAAGAACTAAACAACCATGTGACTTGGGTGCCAAGAGATGAAGCTCAAAAATCAACAGTTGTTGTTGCGATTTTTACTATTTTATTTGCGATAGCAGTATTTTCAGTAGACAAAGTTTTTCAATTAGGTTTAGATAACTTTTTCAGCATGTTTACTAATTAATTATGGCAGAGTCTGTTAAAAAATGGTACGTAGTTAGAGCTATTGGAGGTCAAGAAAATAAGGTAAAAGCTTATATCGAAACTGAAATAGCAAGGTTAGGCTTGTCTGATTATGTAGATCAAGTACTAGTACCTAAAGAGAATATCATACAAATTAGAGATGGAAAAAAAATACACAAAGAACGTGTTTATTTTCCAGGCTATATAATGGTAGAAGCTAATTTAGCAGGAGAAGTACCTCACGTTATTAAATCGGTAACAGGTGTTATTGGATTTTTAGGTGAAACTAAAGGAGGCGCTCCAGTGCCATTACGTAAATCAGAAGTAAACAGAATGTTAGGTAAAGTAGATGAGCTTGCAGCGCAAGATCATAACATCGCTATACCATATATAATTGGAGAAACTGTAAAAGTTGTAGATGGCCCTTTTAATGGTTTCGATGGAACGATTGAAAAGATCAATGAAGAAAAAAGGAAATTAGAAGTAATGGTGAAAATCTTTGGACGTAAAACCCCATTAGAATTGAGCTATATGCAAGTAGATAAAATTTCATAATTGTTACACAAATAGGAATTGATTTTTTGGGGAGCTTCCACAAACTAAAAAATCTAAACTAAAGTTTAAAAAATGGCAAAAGAGGTTAGTAAGGTAGTTAAATTACAAGTTCGTGGAGGTGCTGCAAACCCATCACCACCAGTTGGACCTGCTTTAGGTGCTGCCGGAGTTAATATCATGGAGTTCTGTAAGCAGTTTAATGCAAGAACTCAAGACAAACAAGGAAAAATTTTACCAGTAGCAATTACTGTGTATAAAGATAAATCTTTTGATTTTGTTGTAAAAACTCCACCAGCTGCAGTACAATTATTAGAAGCAGCTAAAATTAAAAAAGGTTCTGGAGAACCTAACCGTAAGAAAGTAGCGAAAGTATCTTGGGATCAAATCAAAGTAATTGCAGAAGACAAAATGGTAGACTTAAATGCGTTTACGATTGAATCAGCAATGAGAATGATTGCAGGTACCGCTAGATCTATGGGCTTAAAAGTAACAGGAAACGCTCCAGCTTAAACTTTATAACGTTTATTTAAAATGGCAAAATTAACAAAAAAGCAAAAAGTGGCTAACGCGAAGTTAGACAACTCTAAAGTTTATAATGTAGACGAAGCTTCTGCTTTAATTAAAGAAATTACTACTGTAAAGTTTGATGCATCTATAGATATTGCAATACGTTTAGGAGTAGATCCTCGTAAAGCAAATCAAATGGTTCGTGGAGTTGTAACATTACCACACGGAACAGGAAAAGATGTTAAAGTTTTAGCATTGGTAACTCCAGATAAAGAAGCCGAAGCTACAGCAGCAGGCGCTGATTATGTTGGATTGGATGAGTACCTTCAGAAAATTAAAGGAGGTTGGACAGATGTTGACGTTATTATTACAATGCCAAGTGTTATGGGTAAATTAGGTCCCTTAGGTCGTGTTTTAGGACCAAGAGGTTTAATGCCAAACCCAAAGACTGGTACAGTAACAATGGATGTAGCAAAAGCTGTTGCAGATGTAAAAGCTGGTAAAATTGACTTTAAAGTTGATAAAACAGGTATTATACATGCAGCAATTGCAAAAGCTTCTTTCGACGCTGAAAAGATTGCAGAAAATGCAAATGAATTATTACAAACAATTGTTAAACTAAAACCAACTACAGCAAAAGGAATTTATATTAAGAGTGTATTTCTCTCTAGTACAATGAGTCCAAGCGTAGCGGTTGATGTAAAATCAGTTTAATAAGCAGTTAAAACTTAGAAATTATGACTAGAGAAGAAAAATCACAAGTAATCCAAGATTTAACAGCGAAATTAGCAGACACTAACATTATCTATTTAGCAGACATATCAGGTTTAGATGCATTAACAACATCTAACTTGCGTAGAGCATGCTTTAAAGCAGATGTTAAACTAGCAGTTGTTAAAAACACATTGCTTTCAAAAGCAATGGAAGCTTCTGATAAAGATTTCGGAGAGTTACAAAATGTATTAAAAGGAAATACTTCTATTATGATTGCTGAAGCGGCAAATGCTCCAGCAAAAGTAATTAAAGAGTTTAGAAAAAAATCAGACAAGCCTGTATTAAAAGGTGCTTTTGTTGAAGCGTCTGTGTATGTTGGAGATGACCAATTAGACACACTCGTTAACATCAAGTCTAAAGAAGAACTTATTGGAGAAATTATCACTTTATTACAATCACCAGCTAAAAATGTTATTTCAGCATTGCAGTCAGGTGGTAACAAACTTTCAGGTATCTTAACAACGTTATCAGAAAAATAAATACGCGCACTAATAAACTAAATAAATAAAATTTTTAAAACAATTAAAATGGCAGATTTAAAAGATTTCGCAGAGCAATTAGTTAACTTAACAGTAAAAGAGGTTAATGAGTTGGCTGGTATTTTAAAAGATGAGTATGGAATTGAGCCTGCAGCAGCAGCAGTAGCAGCTGGACCAGCAGCTGGTGGAGCTGATGGTGGAGCAGAAGAAAAAACTGAATTCGATGTAATCTTAACAGCAGCTGGTGGTTCTAAACTAGCAGTAGTAAAATTAGTTAAGGAATTAACTGGATTAGGATTGAAAGAAGCTAAAGGTATCGTTGATAGTGCACCAGCACCAATCAAAGAAGGTATCTCTAAAGATGAGGCTGAAGGTCTTAAAGCATCTTTAGAAGAAGCAGGAGCAGAGGTTGAGCTTAAATAAGCTTTAACAGCCCAAAACAAACTTAGGTTTAGGTCTAGAACACGCGTTCTAAGACCTAAACCATTTTGTGTATATATTCGTTCTATATTTTATCATCGATTTTAATCAAAAAAAATTTCTCTTTTGACAACGAAAAACACTACCGAAAGAATCAACTTCGCATCAGCTAGATTAGGGACTGATTATCCAGATTTCTTGGACATTCAGGTAAAATCTTTTCAAGATTTTTTCCAACTTCAAACAAAAGCTGAAGAGCGTGGTGAAGAAGGTTTGTATAAAACCTTCATGGATAATTTTCCAATTACAGATACACGTAACAATTTTGTGCTAGAATTCTTAGACTACTTTGTAGATCCACCAAGATATAGCATCCAAGAATGTATAGAAAGAGGATTGACACATAGCGTACCGCTAAAAGCTCGTCTTAAATTATACTGTACAGATCCAGAACACGAAGATTTCGAAACCATTGTACAAGATGTGTATTTAGGAACAATTCCTTACATGACAAACTCTGGAACCTTTGTGATTAATGGAGCAGAAAGAGTTGTTGTATCACAATTACACCGTTCTCCTGGTGTGTTCTTTGGACAATCATTCCATGCAAACGGAACCAAATTATACTCTGCAAGAGTAATTCCTTTTAAAGGATCTTGGATCGAGTTTGCAACAGATATCAATCAAGTAATGTATGCTTATATTGATAGAAAGAAAAAATTACCAGTAACAACGCTATTTAGAGCGATTGGTTTTGAAAGAGATAAAGACATCCTAGAGATTTTTGATCTTGCAGAAGAAATTAAAGTTTCTAAAGCTGGATTGAAAAAAGTACTAGGACGTAAATTGGCTGCCAGAGTATTAAAAACTTGGCATGAAGATTTCGTTGATGAAGATACTGGTGAAGTAGTATCTATTGAGCGTAATGAAATCATCTTTGATAGAGATACCATTATTGAGAAAGATTATATAGATGAGATTATCGAGTCTGGTGCAAAAACAGTACTGTTGCACAAAGAGGATAATCAAATGGCAGATTATGCAATTATTCATAATACGCTACAAAAAGATCCTACAAATTCTGAAAAAGAAGCCGTAGAACATATCTATAGACAATTACGTAACGCTGAGCCGCCAGATTATGAAACTGCAAAAGGAATTATTGATAAATTATTCTTTTCTGAGCAACGTTATAATTTAGGTGAAGTTGGACGTTTTAGAATGAACAAAAAGCTAGGTTTAAATGAACCTATTGATCAAAAAGTATTGACAAAGCTCGATATTATTACGATCATAAAACATTTAATTTCCTTGGTCAATGCAAAAGCAGAAGTTGATGATATTGATCACTTATCTAACCGTCGTGTTAGAACTGTTGGAGAGCAATTAGCAGGTCAGTTTGGTGTTGGTTTAGCAAGAATGGCACGTACAATTCGTGAGCGTATGAATGTGCGTGACAACGAAGTGTTTACGCCAATCGACTTGATCAATGCGAAAACATTGTCATCTGTAATTAACTCCTTCTTTGGTACCAACCAATTATCTCAATTCATGGATCAAACAAATCCATTAGCAGAGATTACTCATAAGCGTCGTTTATCGGCATTAGGACCTGGAGGTTTGTCAAGAGAAAGAGCAGGATTTGAGGTGCGTGATGTACACTATACACATTACGGTCGTCTATGTCCAATTGAAACTCCAGAGGGACCAAATATTGGTTTGATATCTTCTTTAGCAGTATTTGCGAAAGTAAACAACCTAGGATTTATCGAAACCCCTTATAAAAAAGTAGTTGAAGGAAATGTTGATGTAAAACAAGAACATATCTATTTAAGTGCTGAAGAAGAAGAAGGAATGAAATTCGCACAATCTAACTTAGAGTTAGATGGCAAAGGAAACTTTGTAAGTGAACGAGTAATTTCTCGTGAAGGAGGTGATTTCCCTGTAGTGACTCCAGATGCAATTGATTATATGGACGTTGCTCCAAATCAAATTGCTTCAATCTCTGCATCATTAATTCCTTTCTTAGAACATGATGATGCCAACCGTGCATTGATGGGATCTAACATGATGCGTCAAGCAGTACCATTATTACGTCCGCAATCTCCAATTGTAGGAACAGGATTAGAACGTAGAGTTGCAAAAGACTCTCGTATTTTAATCAATGCAGAAGGAGCTGGTGTAGTTGAGTATGTAGATGCAAACGTGATTACCATTAAGTATGATAGAACGGATGAAGATAGAATGGTTAGTTTTGATTCTGATGAAAAATCATACAACTTAATTAAGTTCAGAAAAACCAATCAAGGTACTTGTATCAACTTAAAGCCAATTGTTAAAAGAGGCGATAGAGTTACTGAAGGACAAGTTCTTTGTGAAGGGTATGCAACTCAAAAAGGAGAATTGGCATTAGGAATCAATATGAAAGTAGCCTTTATGCCTTGGAAAGGGTATAACTTTGAGGATGCGATTGTGATTTCTGAAAGAGTAGTTCGTGAAGATATCTTTACGTCTATCCATATCGATGAGTATTCTTTAGATGTTAGAGACACAAAATTAGGAACTGAAGAGTTGACGAATGACATTCCTAATGTTTCTGAAGAAGCAACCAAAGATTTGGACGAAAATGGAATGATTAGAATTGGAGCTGAGGTAAAACCTGGCGATATTTTAATTGGGAAAATTACTCCAAAAGGAGAATCAGATCCAACTCCTGAAGAAAAATTATTACGTGCTATTTTTGGTGATAAAGCTGGTGATGTAAAAGATGCATCATTAAAAGCTTCTCCATCATTAAGAGGTGTAGTAATTGATAAAAAATTATTTAGAAGAGCTGTAAAAGATAAAACAAAAAGAGCTAGAGATAAAGAAGATATTATCACTTTAGAAGCTGCTTTTGTAATCAAATATGATGGGCTAAGAGGTCAACTAGTTGAGAAGTTATTTTCACTTATAAGTGGAAAAACATCACAAGGGGTATTTAATGATTTAGGTGAAGAGTTATTGCCTAAAGGAAAGAAATTCACCTTAAAAATGTTAAACTCTGTTGAAGACTATACACATTTAGCTGGATCTTGGACAACTGATAAAACGTTGAATAAATCGGTTGTAGAATTGGTTCACAACTACAAAATTAAAGTAAACGATTTACAAGGTAATTTACGTCGTGATAAGTTTACAATTTCTGTAGGAGATGAACTACCAGCAGGTATTTTAAAATTAGCAAAAATTTATGTTGCAAAGAAACGTAAATTAAAAGTTGGTGATAAAATGGCTGGACGTCATGGAAATAAAGGAATTGTTGCTCGTATTGTTAGAGCAGAAGACATGCCTTTCCTAGAAGACGGAACCCCAGTAGATATTGTATTAAATCCGTTAGGTGTACCATCTCGTATGAACATCGGTCAGATTTATGAAACAGTATTAGGTTGGGCTGGACAGAAATTAGATAGAAAGTATGCAACGCCAATTTTTGACGGAGCTTCTTTAGATCAAATTAATGAATATACAGATGAAGCTGGTGTTCCAAGATTTGGTCATACCTATCTGTACGATGGTGGAACCGGTAAGCGTTTTGATCAAGCAGCAACAGTTGGAGTCATTTATATGATCAAACTAGGGCACATGATTGAAGATAAGATGCATGCTCGTTCTATTGGACCTTATTCGTTAATTACACAACAACCACTTGGAGGTAAAGCTCAATTTGGAGGTCAGCGTTTTGGAGAGATGGAAGTTTGGGCATTAGAGGCATATGGTGCATCTAGTATCTTAAGAGAAATCTTAACCGTAAAATCTGATGATGTGTTGGGTAGAGCTAAAACATACGAAAGTATTGTGAAAGGCGAAGATATGCCAGAACCAGGTTTACCTGAATCATTTAACGTATTGATGCATGAACTGAAAGGTTTAGGATTAAACGTTCAATTAGAGGAATAACAAACAGTGAAAAGTCATCGAGCCAATGGTTCGGTGACCATCATTATAATTATAAGCCTCATCGAGGCGATTTTTACAATTTAAATTCGAATCCATTACCATGGCAAGAAAACAAGAAAAGTACACTGTAAAAAAGTTTAATAAAATTTCAATCGGATTATCATCTCCAGAAGCTATTTTAGAAATTTCTAAAGGAGAGGTATTAAAGCCGGAAACAATTAATTACCGTACACACAAACCGGAAAGAGACGGGTTGTTTTGTGAACGTATTTTTGGTCCTATAAAAGACTTTGAATGTGCGTGTGGTAAATATAAAAGAATTCGCTACAAAGGAATCGTTTGTGACCGATGTGGTGTAGAAGTTACTGAAAAGAAAGTACGTAGAGACCGCGTAGGACACATCCATTTGGTGGTTCCTGTTGCTCATATTTGGTACTTTAGATCATTGCCTAACAAAATGGGATACCTTTTAGGGTTGCCATCTAAAAAGTTAGACATGATTATTTACTACGAGCGTTACGTAGTAATTCAACCAGGAATTGCAAAAAATGTTGAAGGAGAACCATTGCAAAAAATGGACTTCTTAACAGAAGAAGAATACTTAGATATTCTTGAAACCATTCCACAAGAAAATCAATATTTAGACGATACAGACCCAGAAAAGTTCATCGCTAAAATGGGTGCAGAATGTTTGATTGATTTATTAGCTCGTATCGATTTAGATGAGCTTTCTTATCAATTAAGACATAAAGCAAATACAGAAACCTCTAAACAACGTAAAACAGAAGCCTTAAAACGTTTGAATGTTGTTGAAGCGTTTAGAGATTCTAACAAAACAAGAGAAAACAAACCAGAGTGGATGATTATGAAAGTAGTTCCGGTGATTCCACCAGAATTACGTCCATTAGTTCCATTAGATGGTGGTCGTTTTGCAACGTCAGATTTAAATGATTTATACCGTAGAGTAATTATCCGTAACAATCGTTTAAAAAGATTGGTAGAGATCAAAGCTCCAGAAGTTATTTTACGTAACGAAAAACGGATGTTGCAAGAATCAGTAGATTCATTATTTGACAACACACGTAAATCATCAGCAGTAAAAACAGAATCTAACAGACCTTTAAAATCATTATCTGATTCATTAAAAGGTAAGCAAGGGCGTTTCCGTCAGAACTTATTAGGAAAACGTGTTGATTATTCTGCACGTTCTGTAATTGTTGTTGGACCAGAATTGAAATTATCTGAATGTGGATTGCCAAAAGAGATGGCAGCAGAATTGTACAAACCTTTTGTGATTCGTAAATTAATCGAAAGAGGAATTGTAAAAACTGTAAAATCTGCAAAGAAAATTATAGATAGAAAAGAGCCTGTAGTATGGGATATTTTAGAGAATGTTTTAAAAGGACATCCTGTATTATTAAACCGTGCTCCAACGCTTCACCGTTTAGGAATACAAGCTTTTCAACCAAAATTAATTGAAGGAAAAGCAATTCAATTACATCCACTTTCATGTTCAGCATTTAATGCCGATTTTGATGGGGATCAAATGGCAGTACATTTACCATTAGGACCTGAGGCTATTTTAGAAGCACAATTGTTAATGTTGGCTTCTCACAATATCTTAAATCCTGCAAATGGTGCTCCAGTTACAGTACCTTCTCAGGATATGGTACTTGGATTGTACTACATGACAAAAGAAAGAATCTCGACTCCAAAAGTTCCAATTAAAGGAGAAGGATTGACTTTTTACTCGCCAGAAGAAGTGAACATTGCTTTTAACGAAGAAATGGTTGACTTGAATGCGGGAATCAAGGTACGTACTTTTGATGTTGATAAAGAGGGGAATCAAGTACAGAAAATCATCAAAACAACCGTTGGTAGAGTTTTATTCAACGAAGTAGTTCCTGAAGCAGCAGGATATATCAATGATGTATTGACAAAGAAATCGTTGCGTGGAATTATCGGACATATTTTAAAAGTGACTGATATTCCTACAACAGGTACGTTCTTAGACAATATTAAGAACATGGGATATAAGTTTGCATTCCAAGGAGGATTGTCATTTAGTTTAGGTGATATTATTATTCCGAAAGAAAAAGAAGGAATGATTGCAGAAGCTAATAAAGAAGTGGATGTTATTATTTCCAACTATAACATGGGAATGTTGACCAACAAAGAACGTTACAATCAAGTAATTGATATTTGGGGTTCTACAAACAATCGTTTGACAGAACTGTCTATGAAACGTTTGCGTGAAGATCAACAAGGGTTCAACTCAGTATATATGATGCTTGATTCTGGTGCGAGGGGTTCTAAAGAACAAATCCGTCAGTTAACAGGTATGCGTGGATTGATGGCGAAGCCTAAAAAATCTACTGCTGGAGGTGGAGAAATTATTGAGAATCCAATTTTATCTAACTTTAAGGAAGGATTATCAATTTTAGAATACTTTATCTCTACTCACGGTGCTCGTAAAGGTCTTGCCGATACAGCATTAAAAACTGCCGATGCAGGATATTTAACACGTCGTTTGGTTGATGTATCACAAGATGTGATTATCAATGAAAGCGATTGTGGTACATTGAGAGGATTGGAAGTGAAAGCATTGAAGAAAAATGATGAAATTGTTGAGTCTTTAGCAGAAAGAATTGAAGGACGTGTTTCTTTAGAAGATGTATTCCATCCAACAACAGATGAGTTATTGGTGAGCGCTACTCAAGAAATTAGTGGTGCAATTGCTTCAGCAATTGATGAAACGACTATTGACAGAGTTCAAGTACGTTCTGCGTTAACTTGTGAATCTAGCAGAGGAATTTGTGCTAAATGTTATGGGCAAAGTTTATCTACCCTAAACAAAGTACAACTCGGAGAAGCTGTTGGTGTTATTGCAGCACAATCTATTGGAGAGCCTGGTACACAGTTAACACTAAGAACATTCCACGTTGGTGGGGTTGCTGGAAATATTTCTGAAGAGAATAAGTTAACAGCTAATTTTGCAGGAAATGTGGTTATTGAAGACTTACGTTCTGTAAAAGGAAAAGATGCTGAAGGAAAAGAAATTGACATTATAATTTCTAGAACTGCAGAAATCAAGATCATCGATAAGAAAACAGGAATTACGTTAAGTGCAAATAACCTTCCTTATGGTGCTACCATTTTTGATATGGGTAGAAAAACCATTAAAAAAGGAGATGTTGTTTGTCAATGGGATCCATTTAACGGTGTTATTGTTTCTGAATTTGGAGGTAAAGTTCGTTTTGATAACTTAGAACAAGGAATTAATTTCCAAGTTGAGGTTGATGAGCAAACAGGTTTCCAAGAAAAAGTAATAACGGATTCTAAGAATAAAAAACTGATCCCTTCTTTAATTATTGAAGATAAAGATGGTAACGCTTTACGTTCATACAGTTTACCTGTAGGAGCGCATATGATGATCGATGATAACGAAACTGTTGAAGAAGGTAAAACACTGGCTAAAATTCCTCGTAAATCTGGTAAAGCAGGTGATATTACAGGAGGTTTACCACGTGTAACCGAATTATTTGAAGCACGTAATCCATCGAATCCTGCAGTTGTTGCAGAAATTGATGGTGTGGTTTCTTTCGGTAAGATAAAACGTGGTAACAGAGAAATCATCGTGGAATCTAAAACAGGTGATATCAGAAAATACTTAATCAAATTATCGAATCAGATCTTGGTACAAGAAAATGATTTCATCAAAGCAGGTATGCCATTGTCTGACGGAGCTACAACTCCTGCAGATATTTTGAAAATTGAAGGTCCATCGGCTGTACAACAGTACTTGGTAAACGAAATTCAAGAAGTATATCGTTTGCAAGGTGTAAAGATCAATGACAAACATTTTGAAGTAGTGGTACGTCAAATGATGCGTAAAGTAAAGATTATTGATTCAGGAGATACACTATTTTTAGAGAACCAATTGATTCATAAGAATGACTTTATTCAAGAAAATGATAACATTTACGGAATGAAAGTTGTTGAAGATGCTGGAGAGTCTGAGAATTTGAAAGAAGGCCAGATTATTAGCTCACGTCAATTAAGAGATGAAAATTCTATTTTACGTAGAACAGATAAAAATTTAGTAGTAGCAAGAGATGCAGAACCAGCAACCGCAGAACAAGTGTTGCAAGGTATTACAAGAGCTTCGTTACAAACAAAATCATTTATCTCTGCGGCATCATTTCAAGAGACTACAAAAGTATTGAACGAAGCTGCAGTAGCAGGTAAGATTGATACCTTACAAGGCTTGAAAGAAAATGTAATTGTTGGTAAGAGAATTCCAGCAGGTACAGGAATGAGAAAGTACGAACATATCATTGTTGGTCCTAAAGAGGAAATGGAAGAAAATTTATAATTTTTTATCATGAGTGACGATCAAAACAAAGATGGGCAGTTAAATATTGAGTTGGATGAAACCATTGCAGACGGAACGTATTCGAACCTAGCAATTATCAACCACTCAGTTTCAGAATTTATTGTTGATTTTATCAACGTAATGCCTGGAGTTCCGAAAGCAAAAGTGAAGTCGAGAATTATCTTAACGCCACAACATGCAAAACGGTTAACGAAAGCTTTGGCTGATAATGTTCAGCGATTTGAAGAAGCGCATGGAGAAATTAAAGATTATGAACAACCTCCAATTCCAATGAATTTTGGACCTACAGGAGAAGCATAAATAAAAAAAAAGCGAAACTTAATTGTTTCGCTTTTTTTTATACCTTTAAAACATGGAAGAACGCATTACTACATACCCGGAATTTTATAAATTTTACTTATCAGAACATAGCAATAAAACAAATAGGTTGCTACACGTGATTGGAACCACTATTATTTTGGCAATTGCTCTTACAGCAATATATCACAGTACGTTTAAGTTGCTTTTATTGGTGCCTCTTGTGGGTTATGGTTTTGCTTGGATAGGTCATTTCTTTTTTGAGAAAAACAAACCTGCAACCTTTAAATATCCATTGTGGAGTTTAAAATCTGATTTTAAAATGTATTTCGATATTGTGGGAGGAAAGTTGCGTTTAGACACTTCTAAAGACGCAGATTACGAGTTTTAGAAAGTTCATAAAAAAAGAAAAATTGTACAACAGAAGCGATGAGTAATAGACTATACGCGTCTTGTTCTGTCCAACAGATAAAAGTCAGCAATGACTAAAGCTGCTAAGGCCTCTACAATAGGAATAGCTCTTGGAACTACACAAGGATCGTGTCTTCCTTTACCTTTAATTTCTGTAGCATTTCCATCAGCATCAATGGTTTTTTGATCTTGCATAATGGTGGCAACAGGTTTAAAAGCCACGCGAAAATAAATATCCATTCCGTTGCTAATTCCACCTTGAATTCCACCTGAAAGATTGGTCGCTGTTGTTCCATCTGGATTAAAAGAATCGTTGTGTTCGCTTCCTTGCATTTTGGAACCACAAAATCCGCTACCAAATTCAAAACCTTTTACGGCATTGATAGACAACATAGCGCTGCCTAATGCTGCATGTAGTTTCTGAAAAATAGGTTCTCCCAAACCAACAGGAACCTGTTGAATAACACAAGTGATGGTTCCGCCAATGGTATCGCCTTGTTTTTTAATCTCTTTGATTTTAGTGATCATTTTTTCGGCAGTAGCTGTATCTGGACAACGAACGATATTGCTGTCTGTTTTTGAAAAGTCTAGTTCTTGATACGGCTTGTGAATAAAAAGATCTCCTACCGAAGAAGTAAAAGCATTGATGTTGATATGTGCGATGAGTTGTTTTGCTAAAGCTCCCGCAACTACCCAATTGGCAGTTTCACGAGCAGACGTTCTTCCACCGCCGCGATAATCACGAGCTCCATATTTTTTATCGTAGGTAAAATCTGCATGTGAAGGTCTGTACACATTGGTATTGTGCGAGTAGTCTTTCGATTTCTGATTGGTATTCTGAATCTGAAAACCAATAGACGCTCCTGTTGTTTTTCCTTCAAAGATCCCAGATAAAAACTGAACGGTATCAGGTTCTTTACGTTGTGTTACAATTGCAGATTGCCCAGGTTTACGTCGATTTAATTCTTTTTGAATGGCATCAAAATCAACGGACATTCCCGCAGGAAAACCATCAATAATTCCGCCAATGGCAACACCATGAGATTCTCCAAATGTGGTGAGTTGTAATAAATTTCCAAAAGAATTAAACATATAAGTGACGAATTTAAGACTATTACTAAGTAATGAAGATCAAAAGTACCGATTTTTAATCAACTATATTGAGAAAAACCACAACTTTATTGCCATCAAAATAACGACAATGATTAAAAATATTTTCACAAACCGATCTCCTTTGTTTACAGAAAACCGACTCGAAAACCAAGCGCCTAAAGCATTTCCTATAGCCATGGTCAACCCAACGGTCCAATCAATTTTATCATTGAGGATAAAAACGGCTAAGGCACCTCCCATATAAATAGAAATGATGACTGCTTTTGCGGCATTAGATTTTACCAAGGAAAGTCGATTGTAATAATGCAAAAAGAAAATTAAGATAAACCCGAGTCCTGCATTTATAAAGCCACCATAAATTCCGAAGAAGAAAAAGGCAATACAGCCAATCCATAAATGTTTTCCTGTAGTTCTTTCAATAAGGTCAGCGGTTTTTAGTTTAGGTTTAAAAACAATAATGAGTACCACGGCGATCATGACAAAAGAGAGAATTTTATTAAAGGTTTCCCCTTTGATGTCAACCGCTATTTGTGCACCGATCAATGAACCTACTAAGGCTGCAATTCCCAAGTAGATGCTAAAAGGAAAGGTTTTGATGCCTTTACTTTTAAAACCTGCTGAACCGACTAGCATTTGAATAAACAAGGCAATTCTATTGGTTCCGTTGGCAACGTTAGGAGGTAGGCCTAAAAAAATTAGTACAGGTAAGGTTAGTAGAGAGCCACCACCAGCAATGGTGTTGATGACTCCAGCAGCAAAACCGACCAAGATGAGTAGAATGATATCTGTCATTTTTATGAAAATGAATGGATTGTAAAAGTATCATAAATAATATGGAAAAGTAGAATTAAATTCTATCAAAAAAAGTAAAAAAACCTTTCCGAAAGCGAAAAAAGGGTTCTATATTTGCATCCGCATTCAGGGAATACCTGATGAGACACTGGAGAATTGGCAGAGTGGTCGAATGCACTAGTCTTGAAAACTAGCGACTGTCACAGGTCCGGGGGTTCGAATCCCTCATTCTCCGCTTAGAGCAAAGCTCAAATTCTGAAAAGAATTTGGGCTTTTTCTTTTTAAGGAATGTTGAAAAAACCTAGTTTTTGTAAATGAATTAAAAAGAAAAAGATTAGAACTGTGCTAGCAGTTTTGAGTTTTATTGTAAGGTGTGGCGATGGAGGGAACACTGAAAGTAATCCCTCATTCTCTGAAATAAAAAACAAAGTAAGCCCCCTGTTTGGTGTAAAGGGTGATGATGAAGAGTTATTGCATCAAATTCCTTAATGTCTTGGCCGCCATTTCAGCAGTAATATCTCGTTGAGGCATGGCAAACATTTCATAGCCCACCATAAATTTTTTAACGCTGGCAGACCGCAATAAAGGCGGATAAAAACTCATATGCCAATGCCAATGCTTGTGTTCGTTTCCATCAGTTGGAGCTTGGTGTATTCCGGAAGAGTAGGGGAACGCACAGTTGAATAATTGGTCGTAGCAAGCTGTCAGTTTTTTAATAGCTTCTGCATAATCAGCCTTTTTAGAGGCCGTTAACAAGCCGATATGTGCTTGTCGTTTTTTGGGTACAATTATGGTTTCATAAGGCCAAACAGCCCAAAAAGGAACGAGCACTATCATATGCTCATTCTCAAAGAGAATGCGCTCGTTTAATTTAAGTTCTTGCTCAATATAGTCGCCCAACAAGCTAGTGTCGTATTTTTGAAAGTGTGCTGCTTGTGTCAGATTTCTTTTTTGCACTTCATTCGGAATGGTGCTTTGTGCCCAGACCTGTCCATGAGGATGCGAATTGCTACAGCCCATTACAGCGCCTTTGTTTTCAAAAATTTGTACGTAGTTGATAAAATCTACCTTTCCGAGATTGCTATATTCTGATTGCCATACAGTAACTACTTTTTCAATTTCTTGTACAGACATTTCTGCCAAGCTTTTTGAGTGGTTTGGAGAAAAACAAATCACTTTCCCGATTCCTTTTTCACTGCTTGCTTTTAATAATCCGTTATCAATTTCAAATGTTTCACTGTCGCTTTTTAAGGCTGCAAAATCATTTTCAAAAACAAAAGTATCGGTGTAGTCAGGATTTGTAGTTCCGTTAGAGCGTTTGTTTCTTGCACATAAATAACAGTTTGGGTCGTGTTCAATTGCTGTTTTCTCAATCGTTTTTTCTTCCTGTCCTTGCCAAGGCCTTTTAGTGCGATGCGGAGATACCAACACCCATTCATCGGTGAGGATATTATATCTTTTGTGTGTGTTGTTTTCTAGTATTTCCTTCATGAGATGCGGTGTACTCCGTTTGAAATTTTTAATTGATAGGTACTAATGTTGATTCCGAATTTTTGAAGATATTCTGAAGATGCTTTGTCTATAAATTCCTTAATCGCCTCTTTTTTGATTAAATTAAGTGTGCAGCCTCCAAAACCTCCGCCCATCATTCTTGCTCCAAGAACCTCAGAAAAATCTCGAGTCAAGTCCACTAAAAAATCTAATTCAGAACAGCTTACATTGTATTGATGTTGCAAACCGTTGTGTGAGCTGTATAAGAGTTTTCCAAAATTGGTAAGATCATTGTTTTTGAGCGCTTTTGAAGCTTCAAGTACCCTCTGATTTTCTTGAATGATATACAATGCTTTTTGATAGTCTTCTATTGAAATTTGCTCTTGAATTTTTAAGAGATCTGCTCCACTAGCATCTCTGAGTGCTTTGATGTTGAGTAGTTTGGCAATTTTTTCACAAACGAAGCGTCTGTCATTATAAGCGCTTTCTGCTAAATTATGTTTGACATGAGTATTGATCAAAAGAAGCGTGTATTCTTTAAAGTCGATGATAAACTCAGAGGCTTTCAAAGTTCTGCAATCTAATAACAACGCCTTGTCTTGCACGCCAAACATGCTTGTATATTGATCCATAATACCACAATGTACACCTACAAAATGATGTTCTGCTTTTTGTGAAATCAGCATCATTTCTTCTTTGCTTAACTTCAATGAAAAGAATTCATTCAGTGCAAACACGATACTGTTTTCCAAAGCTGCTGATGAAGAAAGTCCAGCGCCACCTGGAATATTACCTCCAAAAACTATGTGAAAAGGTTTGAGTTGAAGGTCTTTTTTTTGAACTTCATCAATAACTCCTAATACATAATTTCTCCAGCTGCCATTTGGTATGGGCTTTAGGTTGTTTAGGCTAAACTCAATGGATTCATTTTTGTCAGCGGCAACGATGGTACAGAATTCGGTATTGCTGGCATCAATAGCTGCAACAATGCCTTTATTTATCGCTGCAGGAAACACAAAGCCTTCATTATAATCGGTATGTTCACCGATCAGATTGATTCTTCCAGGCGAAAAAACCAACAGCGGCTCTGTTCCAAATTGGGTATTGAAACTTGTTTTAATTCGTTGAATTAGGTTTGTGTCCATCACTGGTTATGCAAAATAAATATATACCGCTAATACCAACAAACAGATAGCAATTCCTGCTTGGTGTACGTATTTCCAAGGCGCAATGTTTACTTGTTTTGTGTATTCTTGTACATAGTCTTTTTCTCTTGGTTTCCATTTTCCGATCAACAGCATGATGCCAACATTTAATACAAATAAGAGCGCCATGATGTCTAAGAAATGAGGATATGCTTGTGCTTTGACCAAGGCCAATGCCGCTGTATCAACAATTCCTGATGCTGCTGCTTGCTCAAGCGCCGAATTTATAAAATAGGGCTGTAGGAAAAATTGACTTATGATGTATAGTAAACAGCCTGAAAAAAGTCCAATTTTTGCGGCAATGGCAGGGACTTTTTTTGTTAAAAACCCGACCACAATAATGGTTAAAATAGGAATGCTGTAAATCCCGTTGATTTCTTGTAAATAGGCAAATAAACTTCCTGCATTGGCAATCATCGGAGCAATAAACATGGCAGCAATTGCCAATATGATTCCGAATGTTTTTCCATATTTCACCACTGTTTTTTCATTGGCCTCTTTGTTGATGTGTTGTTTGTAAATATCGATTCCGAACAAGGTTACAGAACTATTCAATACGCTATTAAACGAGCTTAAAATGGCTCCGAACAACACCGCTGCAAAAAAGCCTACCAAAGGTGCAGGCAATACTTTATTGACCAACATTGGATAGGCATCATCAGGGTTTTCAAGGGTTCCGCTAAATAAATGAAAAGCAATCAATCCTGGCAATACGACAATGATTGGACCTAGTATTTTGATAAAGGAGGCGAGTAGCAATCCTTTCTGACCTTCTTTTAAATTTTTTGCTCCTAAGGCTCTTTGTATGATTTGCTGATTGGTTCCCCAATAAAATAATTGTACCAACATCATTCCTGTAAAAATGGTGTAAAAAGGAACAGGATCGGTTGGCCCTCCCATGGACTTGAATTTCTCTGGATGTTCAGTTGTTAATATAGTAAGTCCATCCATCACACTTCCATCTCCAATGGCCATCAACCCAAAAACGGGAATTAAAATTCCTCCTACAAGTAAACCAATGGCATTGATTGAGTCAGAAACGGCAACCGCTTTTAAACCTCCAAAAATGGCATAGATAGATCCGATGATACCAATACCCCAAACACAAATCCAAATAGCTTGTGTATGTGTTACTCCTAGCAATTCAGAAACGTTGAACATGCCACTAATAGCTAAGGCACCAGAATATAAAATAACAGGTAGTAATACGACCACGTATCCTGTTAAAAATAAACCTGAAGTCAATGTTTTTGTAGCAACATCAAACCTTTTCTCTAAAAATTGAGGAACGGTTGTCAGTCCTCCTTTTAAATACCGTGGCAATAAAAACACCGCGGTAACAATCATCGCAATTGCTGCCAATGTCTCCCAAACCATAACGGACAAACCGCTTTCAAAAGCAGCGCCATTTAACCCTACAATTTGTTCTGTAGATAAGTTGGTCAATAATAAAGAACCCGCAATGACTCCCGCAGTTAAGCTTCTTCCTCCTAAAAAATAACCGTCAGAAGAGTTTTCATTTGTTTTTCGGGTGGCAATGTAAGCAATAACGGCCACTAGAATAGTGAAGCCTATAAATGATAAAATCTGCATTGTGTTACTTTTAAAACTTGATTAATTGGTTGCCTAATGTACATTATTTCTTAGTATAGAAATACAATCAATGCAACAAATGTATTGCAAAGCAATAAGAAACGAAACGAATGCCTACCAGTTTGATGTTCGTTTTATAGCGCTCTTAACATTTCATCAAATTAATATTTACTACATTGCGCTCATGTTAAAAGGATGTTTTAAAAATATCGTTTCGTTTTCTATGGCGCTTTTAGTGTTGGCATCTACGATGTCATTCACAATTAGCGAACATTACTGTGGAGGTGAATTGGTAGCGAGTTCTTTGTTTGTAAAGGCTGATACTTGTGGTATGGAAATGCCAATGTCTACATCAAATGAAACGCGTCTTAAAACAAATGGCTGTTGTAATGATGTTGTTCAAGTTATAGAAGGGCAAGATGATTTAAAGTCAAATTTCACACAATTAGAGTTCAAGCAACAAGTGTTTTTAACAGCATTTTGTTATTCGTACAGCAACTTGTTTGAAGAGAATGACAGCAGTTTAGTTCCTTTTAATCACTACACTCCTCCGCTTATTGTCAAAGATATTCAGGTCTTAGACGCGGTTTTTTTAATTTGATTTTTTTGTTTGTGTCACTACGAGGCGTTTTATTTTTTTAAATAAAGCGACGTGGTAATCTGTGCATTTCAATATGAATTGTACGATTTGTAAAAGATTACTTCACTTCAGATTCACTTTATGAATCTATTCGTACTGACTTTTTGCTGTTCTAATAAGTTTCAATACGTACACGAATAAACGATTAAATCACACAAATTATGCTAAATAAAAGCATCAAATTTCTAATAGAAAATAAACTAGTAGCCGTACTATTATTGGTTCTTTTTATAGGTTGGGGAACCATAAATGCACCATTTAATTGGAATACTGGGTTTTTACCGAGCAACCCTGTGGCTGTTGATGCAATTCCGGATATTGGAGAAAATCAACAAATTGTATTTACCAAATGGGAAGGAAGGTCTCCACAGGATATTGAAGATCAAATTACCTATCCGTTAACCACATCATTATTAGGAATTCCGGGTGTAAAAACCATCCGAAGTTCTTCTGCCTTTGGATTTTCCTCTATTTACATCATTTTTGAAGAAGACATTGAATTTTACTGGAGCAGAAGTCGCATTTTAGAAAAGCTAAATTCCTTACCAGGAGGTTTGCTTCCAGAGGGTGTGAAACCTGCTTTGGGACCAGATGCTACAGGATTGGGTCAGATATTTTGGTACACCTTAGAAGGACGTGATCAAGATGGAAATGTAACGGGAGGTTGGGACTTGAACGAATTAAGAAGTATTCAAGATTACTATGTGAAATATGCCTTGTCTTCTGCTTCTGGAGTTTCAGAAGTAGCTTCTATTGGGGGTTATGTACAAGAATATCAAGTAGATGTTGATCCTGAATTGATGCGTCAATACAAGGTCAGCTTGCAACAAGTTGTCAAAGCCGTTAAAGAAAGTAACCAAGATATTGGTGCACAAACCATAGAAATTAATCTTGCTGAATATTTGGTGCGTGGCTTGGGCTATGTAAAATCGATTGCTGATATTGAAAATGCGGTCGTGACTTCTAAAGATTTCACCTCCATTACAATCAAAGACATTGCGAATGTAACTTTAGGACCTGCAGGAAGAAGAGGTATCTTAGACAAAGAAGGTGCCGAAGTTGTTGGTGCTGTTGTGGTGGCCCGTTATGGAGCCAATCCGATGGAAGTGATTACCAATGTAAAAGCGAAAATTAACCAATTGAGTGCAGGGTTGCCTTCAAAAGTACTGTCAGACGGACGTACTTCTCAAGTGACCATTATTCCTTTTTACGATCGATCAGAACTGATTCATGAAACTTTAGAAACCTTAAATGAGGCACTTACCTTAGAGATTTTGATTACCATTTTTGTGATTTTAATCATGGTTTTTAATTTACGAGCGTCCATTCTAATTTCTGGTTTATTACCGGTTGCCGTTTTGATGGTTTTTATTGCCATGAAACTGTTTGATGTAGATGCCAATATTGTAGCTTTATCTGGTATTGCCATTGCCATTGGAACCATGGTCGATGTGGGCGTCATACTTTCAGAAAATATCATACGGCATTTAGAAAACAACAACAAAAAACTACCGATAAACACCCTTGTTTACAATGCAACTACAGAAGTTTCTGGAGCCATTTTAACGGCTGTATTAACCACTATTATCAGTTTTATTCCTGTGTTTACCATGATAGGAGCAGAAGGAAAACTATTTAGACCTTTGGCCTTTACAAAAACCTTTGCATTGACGGCTTCTTTAGTTGTAGCACTGTTTTTAATTCCGCCTTTTGCCGCCTTTTTATTTAAAAAGAAATCCATCAACAAGCTAAAAACATATGTAGTTAATGCTGTTTTAATTGGCGTAGGACTTGTTGGGTTACTATATGGCTATTGGTTAGGGCTTGTTTTAATTGCATTTGGAGCTTCGGTATTTTTAAAATTAAAAGGCATTCTTTCAGAAAAGAAAACCAATTTGATTCATATTGGTATTACTGCAGTAACCATTGTGTTTTTGTTGGCTGAATTTTGGAGACCTTTAGGCGTTGATAGAAGTTTTATCATCAACCTTCTTTTTGTAGGGTTTATCTGCTTTGGTCTTTTGGGGATTTTTACGGCATTTAGAAAATCATATACACGTATTTTACAATGGGCATTAGATCATAAATTGGTATTTCTATCCATTCCAACATTGATTGTTATTAGCGGGTTTCTAATTATGAAAAACACCGGAAAGGAATTTATGCCATCGCTAAATGAAGGTTCTTTCTTGTTGATGCCAACCTCCATGCCACATTCTGGTATTGCAGAAAACAAACGTGTGTTGCAACAATTAGATATGGCTGTTGCTAGTATTCCGGAAATTAAAACTGTGGTAGGAAAAGCGGGAAGAACAGAGTCGGCATTAGATCCTGCTCCGTTGTCAATGTATGAAAATGTGATTCAATACAAATCTGAATACATGTTGAATTCAGACGGAAAACGTCAGCGTTATCAAGTACATAAAAATGGTTTATTTGTACTAAAGGATGGAAGATTGGTGTACAATGTAAATTCTGATATCGATGCAAACGAACAAAAAAATGCGTCAAATGTTTTATATACTTCAGTTGTATCACAACAGTTAACAGAAGATAGTGACGGAGAATTTTACAGAAATTGGCGTCCGGAAATTAAAAATCCCGATGATATTTGGAAAGAAATTGTTCGGGTAACGAAATTACCAGGGGTAACGTCTGCTCCAAAATTGCAACCTATTGAAACACGTTTGGTCATGTTACAAACAGGAATGCGTGCACCTATGGGAATTAAAGTAAAAGGACAAGACTTACAAAAAATCGAAGCCTTTGGATTGCAATTAGAAGGGATATTAAAACAAGTAGAAGGCGTAAAAGTCGCTGCTGTTTTTGCAGATCGAATTGTAGGAAAACCGTATTTGTTAATTGATATTGATAGAGCCAAGATTGCACGGTATGGAATCTCTGTAAATGACGTACAAAATGTATTGAAAGTAGCCGTTGGAGGCATGGTCATTACAGAGACTGTTGAAGGTCGTGAGCGTTATGGAATTCGAGTTCGCTATCCTAGAGAGCTGAGAGCGAATCCTACGGATCTAAAAGGTATTTATGTTCCTGTAAAAAACGGAAGCCCTGTACCTTTAGGTGAGTTGGTAAGCATTCTTTATGAAAAAGGACCACAGGTGATTAAAAGTGAAGACACTTTTTTAATTGGTTATGTGTTGTTTGATAAATTAGACGGTTTTGCTGAAGTAAATGTGGTTGAAAATGCACAAGCACTGATTCAAGAAAAAATTGATTCGGGAGCATTGGTAGTTCCAAAAGGAATCAACTATCAGTTTACAGGAACCTATGAAAATCAGTTAAGAGCAGAAAAAACCTTGTCGGTTGTAGTGCCTTTGGCTTTGGCAATTATCTTTTTAATTTTGTATTTTCAATTCCGTTCAGTGTCTACCTCATTGATGGTGTTTTCAGGAATTGCAGTAGCATTTTCTGGAGGTTTTATGATGATTTGGTTGTATGGTCAGGATTGGTTTTTGAATTTTAACTTTTTTGGAGAAAATTTAAGAGAATTATTCCAAATACATACCATCAATTTGAGTGTGGCGGTTTGGGTAGGTTTTATTGCTTTATTCGGAATCGCTACCGATGATGGTGTTGTGATGGCAACCTATTTAAAACAAACCTTTGCGAAGAACAAACCTAACACTAAGAAAGGAATTAGAGCTTCTATTGTAGAAGCAGGAGAAAAAAGGATTCGCCCTTGTTTGATGACCACAGCAACCACTATTTTAGCACTGCTTCCTGTTTTGACATCCACAGGAAGAGGTTCAGACATTATGATTCCGATGGCAATTCCGAGTTTTGGTGGAATGCTGGTTGCATTAATTACCTTGTTTGTAGTGCCTGTCTTGTATAGTTGGAAAGAAGAGTTGTCAATTAAAACCTTAAAAAAATAAACATGGACTTATTTATAAAAAGAATTTTAAAGTTGTCAATTTTTACTTGTTCACTTTTCGTTTTTAACTTCTCGAATGCGCAGAGTTTGAAATCATTAGTTGAAAAAGCATTAGAGAACAATCCAGAGATTCAAAAATTTGAATTGCAATATAAAATCACTTCAGAAAAAGTAAATGAGGTGAATGCCATTCCGAATACAGAAGTTGCTGTTGGGTATTTTGTCAGTGAACCTGAGACAAGAACAGGAGCGCAACGAGCAAAAGTATCTGTAAAACAGATGATCCCATGGTTTGGTTCTATTACTGCCAGAGAAAATTATGTAAGCTCATTGGCCGATGTAAAATATGAAGACATTGTAATTGCCAAAAGAAAATTAGTGTTGTCGGTATCACAATCCTATTACAATTTGCAAGCAATAAAAGCAACACAAAAAGTGTTACGTGCCAATATTGAACTGCTGAAAAACTACGAAACAATGACGTTGAGATTTGTTGAAACCGGAAAGTCTTCTGTAGTGGATGTTTTGCGATTGCAAATGAGACAAAATGAATTGCAACAATCCAAAGAAGTTTTAGAACAACAATATATAGCAGAGCAAACAGTACTTAATAAATTATTAAATAGAGATAAAGCGGTTACCATTGTGTTGAATGTCGAACTGATGATTTCGTCAGAAAAAGAACTAGGTACTTCTGAGAATTTAAAGTTGCATCCAGAATTATTAAAATATGATAAACTGTATGCATCTGTTGCAAACTCAGAGTTGTTAAATCAAAAAGAAAGTAGTCCGATGATTGGTTTTGGACTAGATTATATTGCTGTTTCGGAAAGACCCAATATGACTTTTAATGACAACGGGAAAGATATTGTGATGCCAATGATTTCTGTATCAATTCCTGTTTTTAATAAGAAGTACAAATCAAAAACCAAGCAAAACAAGCTGAGACAAGAGGAGATTATGGTGCAAAAACAAGTGCGATTCAATCTGTTAGAAACGGCACTTGATAAAGCAATTGCCAATAGAACTGCTGCTGAAATACAATATTCAACACAAACTAAAAATTTACTACAAGCTCAAAAAGCTGAAGAAATTGTGTTAAAAAGTTATGAAACAGGCATGCACAATTTTAATGATGTTTTAGACATTCAAGAGTTGCAATTAAAATTTCAAAAGAACCGAATAGCATCAACAAAAAAATATTTTATACAAACAACCATTATTAATTATTTAAGTAATTAAATACCTAAAATTTAAACCCATGAGAAACCTATTTAAAATACTTTTTGTAACACTATTATTTGTTGGATGTAAAACAGACAATAAAGTCAAAGACGATGCCTCCCATCAACAGCATCAAATGAAGAAAACGGAAGTAACCAAAAAGAAAGCGTTAAGTCCGCACACATCCACAATGGCGATGATTGGAGCTGCGCATATTCATGTTGATTATTCTTCGCCAGGAGTTCGGGGCCGAATCATTTTTGGAGGCTTGTTGGCCTATGATATGGTTTGGCAAGCAGGTGCACATAAGGCTACTTGGCTTGAAACAAACAAAGCGTTGAGCATTGCCGGAAAAGTGCTTCCAGCAGGAAAATATGGTTTCTTTGTAATTCCTTCTAAAAATGAGTGGACGCTTATTTTTAATCGCAATTGGGATCAACATGGAAAAGATGACTATGACATGAAAGAAGATGTACTTCGATTTAAAGTGACGCCTCAGGTGTTGGAAGAGGTACAAGAGCATTTAGAATACAAGATCACTAAAACAAGTGATGCTTCAGGAACTTTTTCTTTATCTTGGGAAAAAGTGTCTGTGACATTTCCTTTTAAAGTAAACAAGCAAAAAAATAATAATAATTAAAAACAGAAATTATGAAGACCTATGTAAAATCAATTGTATTAGTAGCTGTATTTACTTTTGTTGGATGTAATAATAACAATCAAATCGCTGAAGAGGAGGTCGTTGTTTCAGTGATGAAGAGTTATAAAGATGCCATTCAGAACTTAACAACCGAAGGAACAATGGAGCTCTTTACAAAAGAAGCACTTGTTTTTGAATCTGGTGGATCAGAAGGAACCTATAAAAATTATGTAGCAGGTCATTTAGGGCCAGAGTTGGGACATTTTAATAGTTTTGTGTTTTCTAATTATAAAATAAATGTTGAGGTAAACATGCCTTTTGCATTTACAACGGAAACCTATATCTATGTCATAGATTTAAAAGCCAATAAAAAAAGAGGAACAGAAGCAAGAATTATTAAAAAGAAAGGAGTTGCTACTTCTGTTTTAAAGAAAATAAATGGTGCATGGAAGATTACAAAAACACACTCTTCTTCTAGAAATGTTCGAAAAAAATCACATTAATTTCACGACAATTTTCTCTCGATACGTATCGGAACAGAAAATAAGTGTTTTAAAGAGTTAAACATGAAAAAATACACAACGCATATTGGAATATTAGTTGCAGGCTTATTGTTAGGATGGTTGCTTTTTAGTGGTCCGTCAGCTGACAAGACTGTAAGCGAGCCTACTGAGACACATATAAAAAATCAGCAATGGACTTGTTCGATGCATCCACAGATCATGCAGCCAGAACCCGGAGATTGTCCCATTTGTGGAATGGATTTAATATCCGCAGAAACAAGTGCAGAAGGATTGGCTGCAGAGGAGTTTAAGTTGACTGAAAATGCCATGGCATTGGCAAACATTCAAACCTCTGTAATTGGAAGTGGGATGGTAGAAAACACCACCGTGAAGCTTTCAGGAAAAATTGTAGAAAATGAAGAAGAAAATGTCGTGCAAGTAAGCTACTTTTCTGGAAGGATAGAAAAATTACATATTAGTTCTACCGGAGAAAAAGTACACAAAGGGCAATTGTTGGCAACGGTGTATTCTCCAGAATTGCTTGCAGCACAGCAAGAATTATTGACGGCAATGTCTTTGAAAAAATCACAACCTGAATTGTACAAAGCCGTTCGCAATAAATTACAATTATGGAAACTTTCAAAAGCTCAGATCAATAGCATTGAAAGTTCGAAAAGAGTACTTGAAAACTTCCCTTTGTATGCAACAGTTTCGGGTACGGTTTCGGCTAAATTAGTAACAGAAGGAGCGGCTATACAACAAGGGCAACCGCTGTTTAAAATTGTAAATTTAAATACGGTTTGGGCACACTTTGATGTGTATGAAAATCAACTTCATCTATTTAAAAAAGGACAAAAAGTAAGCATCACAACAAATGCAGTTGTGCATAAAGAGT
>Ga0209035_10000073_pt1 | contig 35908 bp, 30 predicted proteins | sample MarorgKNORR_S2LV_6_FD_188220 | JGI IMG/M metagenome (GOLD analysis project Ga0209035, IMG submission 188220) | Marine microbial communities from the Southern Atlantic Ocean, analyzing organic carbon cycling - AAIW_A/KNORR_S2/LV (SPAdes) (version 2) | ecosystem: Environmental > Aquatic > Marine... | reverse complement strand
ACCAACAACAGTACTTGGCGCGATATAAAAGTATACAACAACCATGCATTTATCGTCAGTGAAGCGGCCAACCACGGAATGCAGGTGTTCGATTTAACGAGATTGAGAGCAGTTGCAACACCGCCAGAAACCTTTACAGCAGATGCAAACTATACCGAGTTTGGAAGCGCACACAATATTGTAATTAATGAATCTGAAGGCTATGCGTACGCTGTAGGAACCTCAACCTATAACGGAGGGGCACATTTTATAGACATTTCAGAGCCGTTAAATCCTACTGCCGCAGGTGGCTATGCCGAAGGAAATTATTCGCACGATGCCCAAGTGGTTACCTATAACGGACCCGATGCAGACTACACTGGCAAAGAAATACTCATAGGGAGCAACCAGAACGAAATTGTTTTGGTAGACATTACAGACAAGGCAAACCCCGTTCAAATTTCCACGGTAGACTATAATAATATTGCCTATACGCACCAAGGATGGTTTACAGAAGACATGCGTTATTTTATTGTAGGCGATGAGATAGACGAGTTAAATTTTGGAAACCAAACAAGAGCTTTGGTCTTCGATTTTACCGATTTAGACAACCCGGTGTACCATATGGATTACTTAGGACCAACGGCTGCGATAGACCATAACGGTTATGTAAAAGGGAACACCTATTTTCAAGCAAACTATACCGGAGGAGTTCGCATGATAGACGTTGAGAACATTGCGACCCACTCGATGACAGAAGTCGGGTTTTTTGATACCTACCCTGCAAATGACGACACTGCTTTTAGGGGTGTTTGGAACGTGTATCCGTATTTCGAAAGTGAAAACATTATTATAAGTGATATCAATACTGGTTTTTACATCATAAGAAAAAGTGAATAATGCGTTGGTACCGTTCTTTTTTAGCAATGCTGTTCTTTGTGCAATTAGGTTGTGTAAAGAAAGAAAAACCCCTTCCGCCTTCTCAGGAAAAGGGGAGTTTAGCATTTGTAAAAACACTGGGTGGTAGTAAAAATGAGGTGGCACATTCAGCCACAGCAACCACAGACGGTGGCTATGCGATTGCAGGATACACACAAAGCAATGACCAAGATATTACAGGCAAACCAGACGAAGGATTTGATTACTGGGTTTTAAAATACAGCGCCAATAGCACTTTAGAATGGCAGCAAACATTTGGAGGCTCAGCAGATGATAGAGCAAAAGACATCATACAGACTACAGACGGCGGATACGCTGTTTTAGGATACGCAAAAAGCACCGATGGAGATCTTACAGAAAACGCAGGAGCACAAGATTTTTGGTTGCTAAAATTAGATGCATCAGGAAATAAGATTTGGCAGAAATCCATTGGTTTTTCTGGTGCGGACTACGGTACTGCCGTTACACAAACCATTGATGGCGGCTACGTAATTACAGGCGCTTTAGACGTAACTTCTTCTGGAGGCGAAGGCAACTTCAACAGACATGCCGGAGGCGATTATTGGGCACTCAAGCTCAGCGCTACAGGCGTCTTGGAATGGAGTCGTTATTTCGGCGGATCGTATACGGATATTCCTTACGGAATTGTACAAACAGCCACCGGAGAACTACTCATTGTAGGCTCTTCAGACAGCAACGATGTAGATATTTCAGCAAACAACGGGGCGTACGATTTTTGGATTGTAAAAATTTCAAGTACGGGAGCGTTGCTTTGGGAGAAATCATATGGCGGTTCGCAAATAGATGAAGCCAGAGGAATTGTAGCCACACACGACGGCCATTTCTTAGTGGTAGGAGACACCCGAAGCGAAGACGGGATGGTGGCGTTGAATAACGGCGCAGCAGATCTTTGGGTCTTAAAAATAAATGCGGAAGGCGAAGTGCTTTGGACAAAAACAATTGGCGGTACTAGTTTTGATGTTGCAAGAGCGGTATACCAAACCGCAGAGAATGGGTTTTTGTTAGCAGGAAGCTCTCGAAGCACCACGAATACGTATACCAACAAAGGGCAAAACGATGCTTATTTTGTGCAAATAGATACCGACGGAAATGTGGAGTGGGAACAAAATATTGGCGGTACAGAAATAGACTATTTGTACGATGTGGTTGCCTTGCAAGACGGAAGTATTGTAGGGGTGGGCGAATCGAGCAGTGCCAATGGAGACATTCCCGAAAACAAAGGATTTACAGACGTATTACTTATCAAATTATACTAAAAATCGCATGAAATATTCTTTTTTGAAATACACAGTCCTTGCAGTATTGTTGGTAAGCTGTAGCCAAGACAACGATGTTGTGCTTTCACCTGCAACAATTACGTTGGAATTTTCACACACTTGGAACGGAGAAGTGGTTACGGAAGCTGACTTTAACAATCTTACATACAGCAATGAAAACGGCGAGTTGTTAAGTATTGAACGATTGCGGTACCTCATTTCTGAAATCACAGCGACGGCGCAAGATGGCACGGTAATTTCTTTAGGAGCTTATAATTTAGTAGATGTAACCACTGGTACAGGCTTGTTATATGAATTGCCACAGACGTTAAATCCGGGTACTTATACCCTTTCTTGTATGTTTGGTTTTTCTGCCAACAATAATATTGATGGCGCCTACCCAGATTTAAATACCGCTTCTTGGAATGTGCCAATGGGCTTAGGTGGAGGCTATCATTTCATGCAATTGGACGGCAAATTTTTAGACGCTACAAGTACAGCAACTAACTACAATTACCATACAATTAGAGCTGTAGATGCCGCAGATCCAAACAATCTTGTTTTTCAAGAAACGGCCTTTGAAATCCCTTTAGGAACGCTAACCATAGCAGACGACCAACTTGTTGTTGTTGAAATGAATATTGCTGCGTGGTTTAAAAGTCCACATACATGGAATTTAAACGAACAGCACAGCATGTTAATGCCTAATTTTGATGCCCAGGTACGCATGGCAGAAAACGGGCAAGATGTATTTTCATATATAGTAGCCATGGAATAAGATGAAGAAACTCAGCGTTTTTTTTGGAATACTCTTTTGTTATACTTCTTGTACAACAAAAGAAGAGGAGGGGTACACACCGGTACCCTATGTGTTAGAAATTCCTGCGCTGTTTCAAGAAAAACTGATTGCACCCATCATCCCTTCAAACAATCCATTAACCGTAGCAGGAGTTGCTCTAGGAAAGAAACTTTTTTTTGAAACCTTGCTCTCTGGAGACAACACACAGTCGTGTGCCAGTTGCCACAATCCAAGTCAGTCTTTTGCCGAAAACCAACCTTTTAGCGAAGGCATAGACGGTATTTTTGGACCAAGAAACGCGATGCCTTTATTCAATTTAGCTTGGAATTTTAACGAGCAATTGATGTGGGATGGACGTGAATTAAGTATCGAAAGACAAGCCATTCAACCGGTAATCAACCCTATAGAAATGCACAGTAACTGGGACGAGGTACTTGTGAAATTGGCTGCAACAACCGCGTATCCTTCACTCTTTGAACACGCATTTGGCGATACTTCCATTACACAAGAACGCGTAACAAAAGCCATTGCACAGTTTGAGAGAACCCTTGTTTCTGGCAACTCAAAATTCGACAGGCACCTTTTAGGAACCGCTACGTTAACCACACAAGAACTGAACGGTTTTAATATCTTTATGGATGAAACCAAAGGTGATTGTTTCCATTGCCACGGAAGCAACAACAATCCGTTGTGGACAGACAATGGCTTTCATAACAATGGTCTAGATGCAGTAGCAACCGATTTGGGTTTGGGTGCGATTTCTGGAGATCCAGCAGACAATGCCAAGTTTAAAACCCCGTCTTTACGCAACCTCACATTTACAGCGCCGTACATGCACGACGGACGGTTTACAACACTAGAAGCTGTAGTAAACCACTACAGCGAAGGCTTGCAAAATTCCCCTACGATTGATTCTTTGATGAAAAAAGTAGCCCAAGGAGGCGTGCAATTAACACCTCAAGAGAAAGCCGATTTAGTAGCCTTCCTCCGCACGCTCTCAGACCCCGATTTTACCAACAATCCTGCTTTTCAAAACAGATAAGGTTTGCTTATAGAAGTATTCGCGAATATGATGCCTACTTCTATTAAGAAATAGGTTTGATGTTGTATCTTTGCCCACTAGTTTAGATTTAATCCAATTAAGAGTATGATACAAGTTTCGGACATCGCAAAAAAGAAAGTCATAGAATTAATGACTGATGATGGCTTTGATGCAGTTGCAGATTTTGTACGTGTAGGCGTAAAAAGTGGTGGATGTTCAGGGTTGTCATATGATTTGACATTTGACAAAAAAACCACTGAAACCGACAAAGTTTTTGAAACCAACGATATTAAAATCGCGGTAGATAAAAAGAGCTTTTTATACTTGGTGGGTACTACCTTAGAGTACTCTGGAGGATTGAATGGCAAAGGATTTGTGTTTAACAACCCCAATGCCAACAGAACTTGTGGCTGTGGCGAAAGCTTTTCGTTATAACACGTATTTAATTTTTACAACAGATGAGCAAGTATACAGAAGACGACTTACGGGAAGAGTTGAAAACCAAAGAATATGAGTATGGTTTTTATACAGATATAGAGAGTGAAACGTTTGCAAAAGGCTTAAACGAAGAGGTGGTACGTGCCATTTCTAAAAAGAAAAATGAACCACAATGGATGACCGATTGGCGTTTGGAAGCTTTTCGTGTTTGGGAGAAAATGGAAGAGCCTGAATGGGCAAATGTTCAATACGAAAAACCAAATTTTCAAGAAATAGCCTATTATTCGGCACCAAAGCCAAAGAAAAAACTCGATAGCTTAGACGAAGTAGATCCAGATTTATTAGAAACATTTAAGAAATTAGGGATTTCTATTGACGAACAAAAAAAATTAGCCAATGTGGCAGTAGACATCGTAATCGATTCGGTCTCTGTAGCCACTACGTTCAAAAAAACATTGGGTGAAAAAGGGATCATTTTTATGCCAATCTCTGAAGCGATTCAAGAGCATCCAGCATTGGTTCGTAAATATTTAGGAACCATTGTACCTACCACAGATAATTTTTATGCCGCATTAAATTCGGCTGTATTTTCTGATGGCTCTTTTTGTTACATTCCAAAAGGTGTGAAATGTCCGATGGAACTGTCTACCTATTTTAGAATTAACGAAGGAGGAACGGGTCAGTTTGAAAGAACACTTGTTGTCGCAGACAAAGGGAGTTATGTAAGTTATTTAGAAGGGTGTACTGCGCCGGCAAGAGATGAAAATCAATTGCACGCTGCCGTTGTAGAGCTCATTGCTTTAGACGATGCAGAAATTAAATATTCTACCGTACAAAACTGGTACCCTGGAGATGCAGCAGGTGTTGGAGGTGTGTACAATTTTGTAACCAAGCGTGCGCTGTGCGAAACCAACGCAAAAGTTTCTTGGACACAAGTAGAAACAGGAAGCGCTATTACCTGGAAATATCCAAGTTGTATCTTAAAAGGGAACAATTCTGTGGGTGAGTTTTACTCGATTGCAGTAACCAACAACTACCAACAAGCAGATACAGGTACCAAAATGATTCATTTGGGAAAAAACACCAAATCGACAATTATTTCTAAAGGAATCTCTGCAGGGAAATCTCAGAACAGTTATAGAGGCTTGGTGCAAATAGGCGCAAGAGCCGAAAATGCACGTAATTTTTCACAATGCGATTCGCTATTGATGGGGAATGCTTGTGGTGCTCATACGTTTCCGTACATAGAAGTAAAAAATAAATCAGCACAAATAGAGCACGAAGCAACCACCAGTAAAATTGGAGAAGAGCAATTGTTTTATTGCAACCAACGAGGAATTGATACTGAAAAAGCCATTGCATTAATTGTGAATGGTTTTAGTAAAGAAGTCCTCAATAAATTACCAATGGAATTTGCCGTAGAGGCACAGAAGTTATTAGAAATTAGCCTAGAAGGATCTGTAGGCTAATCAAAAAATTGAAACGAAAACTATGTTAAAAATAAATAATTTACATGCAACTGTTGAAAACAAGCGCATTCTTAAAGGAATTAACTTAGAAGTAAACCCAGGAGAAGTGCATGCTATTATGGGGCCTAACGGCGCTGGAAAAAGCACCATGGCTTCTGTTATTGCAGGAAGCGAAAGCTACGAAATGACCGAAGGGACTATTGAGTTGGAAGGGATTGACCTTACAGATTTGGCACCAGAAGAAAGAGCTCATCAAGGCGTGTTTTTATCGTTCCAATACCCTGTTGAAATCCCAGGTGTTTCTGTAACAAATTTTATAAAAACAGCGATCAACGAAAACAGAAAAGCAAAAGGATTGGGAGACATGCCAGCCAAAGATTTACTGAAAAAAATTCGTGAAAAATCTGCCTTGTTAGAAATAGACCGTAAATTTTTGTCACGTTCATTAAATGAAGGGTTTTCTGGAGGAGAAAAGAAGCGGAATGAGATTTTTCAAATGGCCATGCTAGAACCAAAGTTGGCAATTCTTGATGAAACCGATTCTGGATTGGATATTGACGCTTTGCGAATTGTTGCCAGTGGGGTGAATAAATTAAAATCGAAAGACAATGCGGTAATTATTATTACGCACTACCAACGCTTGTTAGAATACATAAAACCCGATTTTGTACATGTATTGTACGATGGTAAAATTGTAAAAACAGGCGATGCCTCTTTGGCCTTAGAACTGGAAGAAAAAGGGTACGATTGGATTAAAGAATTGACGTAAATAAATTTGGGTTTGTTTGTCATTCCTGAAAAGAGAGAAGCATGGAATTAAAAGAAAAATTAGTAGCATCATATGTAGCGTTTGAAAGCGGAATGGATATCCATACAGATCTTCATGAGATTCGTACAGATGCGTTACGTCATTTTGAGAAATTAGGTTTTCCTTCTAAAAAATTAGAAGCTTGGAAATATACTTCGTTGAACCCTGTACTGAAACAAGATTACAGTCTTTTTCCAGACAATGAAGTTGCTATTGAACTGGCAGATGTAAAGAAGTATTTTATTCACGACATAGACACGTATAAAATTGTGTTTATTGACGGGAAATACAGTTCTTTCTTATCAGAAACAACACATGACGGCATGGATGTTTGTTTGTTATCCGCTGCTTTTAGCAAACCAAAATACCAAGTAATTATTGAAAATTATTTCAATAAAATTGCCAAGCAAGACAACATGACTTCCTTAAATACTGCTTTTGCTAGCGAAGGAGTCTTTATTCACATTCCAAAAAATGTTGAGGTAGAAAAACCGATTCAAATCATCAATTTTACAACGGGTGCAGAAAATGCAACCATGTTACAACCACGTAACTTAATTGTTGTTGAGCAAAATGCACACGTTCAAATTATTGAACGTCATCAAAGTTTAACAAGCAACGCGGTACTTACCAATGCGGTTGCAGAAATTTATGTTGATAGACACGCTACGGTAGACTATTATAAAATTCAGAACGATTCTGTACACGCGTCCTTAATTGACAACGTGTTTATTGAGCAACAATCAAACAGTGTGTGTTCAGTACATACGTTCTCTTTTGGAGGAAACATTACGCGAAACAACCTCAACTTTTATCAAAAAGGAGAGCACATCGATTCTATTCTAAAGGGAATTACCATTATTGAAGGCAAACAACATGTAGACCACCATACCTTGGTGCACCATATTACACCAAATTGTGAGAGCCATCAAGATTACAAAGGGATTTACAATGAGCGCTCTACGGGTGTTTTTAACGGAAAAGTAGTGGTAGAGAAAGAAGCCCAAAAAACCAACGCTTACCAAAAAAGCAACAATGTATTGATGAGCAACAAAGCCACCATCAATGCAAAACCTCAATTAGAAATTTTTGCAGACGATGTAAAATGTTCTCATGGATGTACCATTGGACAATTAGACGGGCAAGCATTGTTTTATATGCAGCAACGGGGAATTCCGAAAAAGGAAGCCAAAGCATTGTTGATGTATGCCTTTGCAAACACGGTATTAGAAAGTGTAAAAATACCGGAAGTAAAATCGAGAATTAACAAATTAATAGCCACCAAACTCGGGGTAAGCCTTGGGTTTGATTTATAGATAACAGATGTTTTCAGCAGCTAAAATACGTGCCGATTTCCCCATTTTACAACGCACTGTAAATGGCAAAACTTTGGTGTATTTAGACAATGCTGCTACCAGCCAAACTCCACAAGTGGTTATTGATGCAATTGTAGACTATTACAGTAATTACAACGCAAACATCCACCGTGGTGTGCACAGTTTAAGTCAGGAAGCTACAGATGCATACGAGGTGGCGCGTCAAAAAGTACAAGCGCATTTTTCTGCAGCACATCCTTATGAAATTATTTTTACAGCAGGCACCACGCATAGTATCAATATGGTGGCTTCTGGGTTTGCAGATTTGTTACGTAAAGGCGATGAAATTATTGTTTCAGCTTTAGAACACCATGCCAATATTGTTCCTTGGCAAATGTTGTGCGAAAAAACAGGCGCTGTATTAAAAGTGATCCCTATGAATGCATCGGGCGCTTTAGAAATGGACGCATACCATGCATTGCTTTCAGAGCGCACGCAGTTGGTTTTTTGCAACCATGTTTCCAATGCTTTAGGAACGATCAATCCTATCAAAGAAATTATAGACGCAGCACATGCCGTTGATGCGGCCGTTTTAATAGATGGCGCACAGGCAAGTCCGCATATTAAAGCAGACATGCAAGCGTTGGATGTCGATTTTTACGTGGCTTCTGCTCATAAAATGTGTGGCCCTACAGGCGTGGGTATTTTATACGGAAAGCAAACGTGGTTAGAGAAATTACCTCCTTACCAAGGCGGTGGAGAAATGATAGAGACGGTTACGTTTGAAAAGACAACGTATGCTGGATTGCCTCATAAATTTGAAGCAGGAACACCCAATATTTGTGGTGGTATTGCCTTTGGCGTTGCCTTAGATTACATGAATGCGATTGGTTTTGATGCCATTGCGTCGTATGAACACGAATTACTAGTCTATGCCACAGAAAAACTACAAGAAATCTCCGGATTGACTATTTACGGAACTGCAGATAAAACGGCGGTCATTTCTTTCAATATTGAAGGAGTTCACCCCTACGACATCGGCGCTATTTTAGACAAGCTAGGTGTTGCTATTCGTACAGGGCATCATTGTGCGCAACCCATTATGGCGTTCTACAACATTCCAGGAACGGCACGTGCCTCGTTTTCTTTTTACAACACCAAAGAAGAGGTTACTGCTTTTGTAGCTGCAGTTGTAAAAGCAAAATCGATGTTGTTGTAAAACTCTTTTTAGTCATTTGGTGTATATTCTAAAATGTCACTAGGCTGACAATCTAATGCCTTGCAAATTGCTTCCAAAGTAGAAAACCGAATCGCTTTTGCTTTCCCCGACTTTAAAATAGAAAGATTTGCCGGCGTAATCCCTATTTTCTCTGCAAGTTCTTTGCTTTTCATTTCTCTCTTGATAAGCATGATGTCTAAGTGTACTTTAATTCCCATACTTTATACTGTTAATTCATTTTCGTCCTTTGCATGTTTTGCAAGCGTAAATATTTCACTCAAAATCAGGAAAAAGAGCCCTAAACACAAAATAACAAGGTGTTCGCTAATACCAATTTCTAATTGTACTTTTTGATGAAAATAGACTTTTGAAACAACGGAAGTGATAAACGATAGTAACCCAGAGATGATGAGTAAGTTTCCTGTTTTCCGAAAACTGTCGATTACATACGTATCAAATATTTTTAGCCGAATAAAATAATGAACTATTTTTCTAAAAAGAAACAAGCTGTATGCCAGTAACAGGAAAGAAAGCAAAGTAAGAGTAATTAATATTTTCCCGAAGAAGGATGTATTCGACAAGGAAACATCAGAAATAATCAACTCAAGACCTCCAAAATCGTAGATAAATAAAAGAGGAATAAAAATAAGTATGCAAGGAATAAAAATCGCGGTAACAAACCATGCGTAATCAAGAATTGCTTTTAGAAGGTGTATTTTTCTCATAATAAATGACGTTATGTTTTTTTACAAAGATAATAAAATTATTGATAAACAATAATAAATTATTGTTAAAAGAGGTTTTTTAAAAAAATTATATTTTTAATAACCTGTAAATAAGTGTTTGAAGAATCCACGATACTAAGAATCTTTCCTATCTTTGTAAGTGATGTTTCCAAAAAAATTACACCAAAAATTAGCAGAAAGAACGCAAAAAAAATCCTTACGGAAGTTAGGAGGAACGGTGTCTTTGGTCGATTTTTCTTCCAATGATTATTTGGGGTTTTCGGCTTCGGAAGCTATTTTTAACGAAACCCATGCTTTTTTAGTTGCAAACAACCTTACAACAAATGGCGCTACAGGCTCTCGATTGCTCTCTGGAAACCATGCGATGTACGCAGCAGTTGAATCGATGTTATGTCATGTTCATAAAGCAGACGCAGCATTGGTTTTTAATTCGGGTTACGATGCCAACCTTGGCTTTTTTTCCTCGATACCACAACGCGGCGATGTTGTTTTGTACGATGCGTATTGCCATGCTTCCATTCGAGACGGCATACAATTGTCCAATGCAAAAGCATACAAGTTTGAGCACAACAACTTGGCCTCTCTTGAAACATTGCTGAAACGAAATGGAGCAGTAGCAGAGACCACGGTTTATGTGGTTACAGAGTCTGTCTTTTCTATGGATGGAGACACTCCAGATTTACAAGCCATGGCATCTCTCTGTAAAAAACACAATGCCCATCTGGTGGTAGATGAAGCACATGCCTTGGGTGTTCTTGGTCTTAACGGTACTGGCGAAGTACAACGATTACAACTAGAAGACGTTGTTTTTGCACGCATTGTTACTTTTGGCAAAGCCTTGGGCTGCCACGGTGCGGTGGTTTTAGGGAGTGCCGATTTGAAACAGTACTTGGTTAATTTTTCTCGCAGTTTGATGTATACCACAGGCTTGTCTCCACATGCTTTGGCAACCATAAAAACAGCCTACAATCACCTTACAGGAGATGAAAATACAGGAGCTCGTTGTCAGCAAAAGCTACTAGAAAACAGTCAGTTTTTTACAACAGAAATTACACGTGTAGGCTTGCAAGAACAATTTAGAAAAAGCCATACAGCAATCCATTGTTGTGTTGTTTCTGGCAATGAAAAGGTAAAGATGCTTGCAGCAAAGTTACAAGCTGCTGGTTTTGATGTAAAACCGATTCTTTCGCCTACCGTACCAACAGGAGAAGAACGCTTGCGTTTTTGTGTGCATAGCTATAATACCCAAGAAGAAATGACAGGGGTACTTACGCTTTTAGCAGCACTTCTATTAGAAAACAACTCTTAAACCCTCTTACATGTCAACACAAAAAATATTCATTACCGGTATTTCAACAGATGTAGGAAAAACCATTGTTGCCGCTGTTGTAACGGAAGCTTTAGAGGCCGATTATTGGAAACCCATACAAGCAGGGGAATTGGAAAATTGCGACACAAAAAAAGTACAAGCGCTCATTTCAAATACCCATACAAAATTTCATAAAAACAGCTACGCGTTGCACACACCAATGAGTCCAGATGCCGCGGCAGCGATTGATGGAGTCACTATTGAGTTGGCAAAGATACAAGTGCCGGCGACCACCAATAAGTATTTGGTTATAGAAGGTGCTGGCGGCATTTTGGTGCCTTTAAACAACCAAGAAACCATTGCAGATCTTATCAAGCCTGCTTACAAGGTAATTGTGGTGTCTCGTCATTATTTAGGGAGTATCAATCACACCCTTTTAACGGTAAAATTCTTACAAGCAAAAGGATTTGATGTTTCGTTGGTGTATTCTGGAGCGATCCATAAAACGACTGAAGATAGTGTCCACAGGATGACCGGAGTGCGTGTGTTGGGCCGTATAGATGAAGAAGCGCATTTTGATACTTCAGTAATCACAAAATATGCACGCTTGTTTAAGTCCGTTTTAAAAACATTGTAAGACTTCCATTTATTTTTAAGTAAAATTAAGAGGCGTTTATTGTACCTTTGAACTATCTTCTGAAACCGACAAAAATGACCCTACAAGAGCGCGATAAAAAACACCTGTGGCACCCGTTAACACAACATCAACTTCACCCGACTGCTTTACCCATTGTAAAAGCAAAAGGAGCCTTGTTGTTCGACGAGAAAGGAAACAGTTATGTAGACGGAATCGCCTCGTGGTATACTGCCATGTACGGGCATTGTAACCCGTATATTCTTGAGAAAGTAACTGCGCAAATGCACACACTCGATCAAATTGTTTTTGCAGGATTTACCCACCGGCCAGCCATTGATTTATCAGAAGCATTGATGGAAATACTCCCTGGAAATCAAGAAAAAATATTCTTTTCAGACAACGGTTCTACGGCCAATGAAGTTGCCATTAAAATGGCCTTGCAATACCACCATAATAATGGCGAGAAGCGTTCGACAATTGTAGCGTTTGAAAACGGTTTTCACGGCGATACGTTTGGTGCGATGTCTGCCTCAGGTTTGTCTGTATACAACGGTCCGTTTGAAGATTTACTGTTAGATGTTAAGCGGATTCCTACACCTACAAATGAAAATATTGAGGAGGTTTTAGCGCAGCTACAAAAATTGGTTGAAACCAATACAATTGCCGCCTTTATTTACGAACCTTTGGTGCAAGGCGCCAATAGCATGCGTATGTTTTCGCCAGTACATCTAGATAAAATACTGTCGCTCTGTAAAGCCAACAACGTCTTGTGTATTGCCGATGAGGTAATGACAGGTTTTGGAAAAACGGGCAAACATTTTGCCTCGGAATACCTGCAAGAGCAACCAGATATTATTTCTTTAGGAAAATCGCTCACAGCAGGGTTTGTACCGATGGCAATTACGAGTTGTACTCAAAAAATTTACGATGCTTTTTTAGACAACAGTATTGGAAAAGCCTTTTTTCATGCACATACCTATACTGCAAATGCAATTGCTTGTGCTGCCGCATTGGCTGGAATTCAGTTGTTGCAATCGCCAGAAATACAAGAAAACATACAGCGAATTAGCGCTGCACATACCGCATTTAACAGCCGAATACAAGACCATAAAAAAGTAGCCACTACACGACAAATAGGTGTTATCTTTGCCTTAGATTTAAACATAGAAATGGATCGGTATGGCGCAAAACGCCAAGAAATATTCGATTTTTTTATGGAACGAGGGGTTTGTTTACGTCCTTTAGGAAAAACGATTTATATGGTACCTCCATTCGTGATTACCCCTGCTGAATTGGAAAAAACACATACCGCTATTGAAGCATTGCTAGAAATAGTCTAACGATTTTACGACACAAATTAATGAATACAGGAGTCTCTATTATGTCTATGGCGTCTATTTCCGCTTTGGGAAGTACACAGAAAGCTGTTTGGGAAAGTTACACAAATGAAGCACATGCGATTGCCGTACGCTCTTTTGGTGACACCACGGCATTGGTAGCGGCCTTGTCTCCAGAGAGCCTTCAGAAAATAGCAGCCCTTAAAAAAAGCAATCCAGCGTATAAAAATTTAGATAATTCGGTGTTGTATGCCATTTATGTTGGTAGAATTGCCGTACAAGAAGCTGGCTGGAACGCTACTGATAATTTTGGAATAAACATGGGTTCTTCTCGTGGAGCAACTGCCTTATTCGAAAAATACCACGCATCATTTGTAGCCCATCAAACAGCAGAAACACTCAGTTCACCCACCACCACTTTAGGGAATATTTCTTCGTGGGTTGCCCACGATTTGCAAACCGAAGGACCAGAAATATCGCATTCCATTACCTGTTCTACTGCCTTACACGCCTTGTTAAATGGTGTTGCATGGATTCAAGCAGGCATGTCAACAAAGTTTTTAGTAGGCGGTAGTGAGGCTGCATTAACGCCTTTTACAATAGCGCAAATGAAAGCCTTAAAAATATATGCCAAAGAAGAAACGGCGTATCCTTGTCGCTCGTTTGATCTCACAAAAAAGAAAAACACCTTGGTCTTAGGCGAAGGTGCTGCAGTGGTTTGTTTGGAGCAAGGAATTCAAGAAAAAGCATTGGCTGTTATTACCGGAATGGGCTATGCAACAGAAGTTTTAACACACAGCGTGTCCATTTCTACGGAAGCTGTTTGTTTTCAGAAATCGATGCGAATGGCTTTAGAAAATACGCCAGTAGAAGAAATAGACGCGATTGTTATGCACGCTCCAGGAACCGTAAAAGGCGACCTATCTGAAACGCGTGCCATTCAAAAAGTATTTGGCAACCACCAACCATTTTTAACCACCAATAAATGGAAACTCGGCCATACGTTTGCAACCTCAGGAATGCTGAGTGTAGAATTGGCTGTATGTATGTTACAGCAGCAGCAAGCAATTGCAGTGCCATTTGCAGCACCACAAAAACACCCGCAAAAATTAAAAAAGATCTTGGTAAACGCTGTTGGCTTTGGCGGAAATGCCGTTTCTGTTTTACTAGAAAAATAAGCGAGCCATACCGTTATAATTTGTATTTTTACACTTTCAAAAATCACTGGATTCTATGAGCGAAATAAGACACAACTGGACCCAAGAAGAAATTCTTGACATCTACAACAAGCCGATGATGGAGCTTCTTTATGAAGCAGCAACCATTCACAGAAAACAACACGACCCAAATGTTGTGCAAGTATCTACCTTGTTGTCTATAAAAACAGGAGGTTGTTCAGAAGATTGTGGCTATTGCCCACAAGCTGCTAGATACCATACAGGTGTAGAAGGCAACGATTTAATGTCTGTAAACCAAGTAAAAGCACAAGCATTACGCGCAAAAGAAGGAGGTAGCTCTCGTGTTTGTATGGGCGCTGCTTGGCGAAATGTAAAAGACGGACCAGAATTTGAACAGGTACTAGAAATGGTACGTGGTATTAATAAATTAGACATGGAAGTATGTTGTACGCTAGGGATGCTTACCGAAAACCAAGCACAACGATTGGCAGAAGCCGGATTGTACGCTTACAACCACAACTTAGACTCGTCAGAAGAATATTATAAAAAAGTAATTTCTACTCGTGGTTTTGAAGACCGTTTGCAAACCATTGATAATGTACGAAAGACAAACGTTACTGTTTGTTCAGGAGGAATTATAGGAATGGGCGAAGAAGTGGCAGACAGAGCTGGAATGTTAGTGGCCTTGTCTACGTTAAACCCACAACCAGAATCGACACCAATAAACGCGTTGGTGGCTGTTGAAGGAACCCCTTTAGCAGATGAAAAGCCTGTTGCAATTTGGGACATGATTCGTATGGTAGCAACCACACGTATTGTATTGCCAGAGACACAAGTACGATTGTCGGCAGGGAGAACACAAATGAGTAGAGAAGGGCAAGCCATGTGTTTCTTTGCAGGTGCCAATTCTATTTTTGCGGGCGACAAGTTGTTAACCACACCCAACCCCGATGTAAACGAAGACATGAAAATGTTTGAATTGTTAGGGATGAAACCTCAAAAACCATTTACCAAAAAAGTACAACCGCCAACAGTTGAAGCGGCCGATTCTTCTTTTGAATCGAAAGGAGAAAAACCAAAATGGACACGCCCAGCACACACGATTGATCGTAATGAGGCTGCCAAACAAAAAGGAAAAGTACTCAAATAAATAGGAGTATATAACTAAAAAAACCCGCAAGATATCTTGCGGGTTTTTTTATGTAAAATTGTTTCCGTTTAATTAAAGAGTCGGAAAATATCGTTTCCATTAGCGAAAATCAACAAGGCCAATAACAAAAAGAAACCTGTTACTTGTGCATATTCTAAAAACTTGTCACTTGGTTTTCTACCAGTTGCCATTTCCCATAAGGTAAACAATACATGTCCGCCATCCAATGCTGGAATCGGCAAGAGGTTCATAAACCCAAGCATGATTGATAAAAATGCGGTGATGTTCCAAAAAGCTTCAGCGCTCCATTCCGCAGGGAAAATACTTCCAATAGAAATAAACCCGCCCAAGCCTTTGTAGGCCCCAGTACTTGGGTTGAATACTTTCTTTAATTGTTTGATGTAGTTGGTGAGTGTTCGGTAAGCTTTCTTTGTTCCCGCAGGAATGGCTTCAGTAAAAGAATACGAGATATCTGCCAATTGGTAGTAACCCAATTTTTCTAAGTCTTTTAAAGAGAGTCGTGCAATGTCAACCCCTATTTTCCCTTCAAGAGAAACACGGACAGGCACTTCAACACTTTCTTTGTTCCGCAATACCGTAAGGACGGTATTCAGTCCTTTGAGTTCTTGCAGCAAGGCATCGGCTTCATCAAAATAAGTAATGGCTGTTGCTCCAATGGCTGTAACAATGTCTTTGGGGTGTAAACCGCCACCTGTATTGATAGATCCTTCAGAAACTCCCCCAATCATAAAAGGGTATCTTGGCGTAATAAAAGCGCCGGCATTTTTCCCTCTGTCTAAGAGTTTTGAAATAAAGTCAATTGGAATGTCTTTTTGAATGGTTTCTCCGTTGCGTTCTACGGTGTAGGTATTTCCGTTGATGAATGAAATGGGTAGGTTGTTGAATTTCTGAATGGTTTCTCCATCAATAGAAAGTATTTTATCTCCTGTTTGTAGGCCCAAATCGGTTCCTAATTGGTCTTGTACCCAAACACCTCCGGTAACATTGTTATTTGGTAAATATTTTTCTCCGTAGGCATACATTAATAGAATGTAAATGAAAATACCCAAGACAAAGTTTACAAAGACCCCGCCTAACATGATAATTAAACGTTGCCAAGCTGGTTTCGAACGAAACTCCCATGGCTGAGGGGCTTGTTGAAGCTGCTCAGTATCCATGCTTTCATCAATCATTCCAGAAATTTTTACGTAGCCTCCTAAAGGAATCCAGCCAACACCGTATACGGTGTCTCCAATTTTCTTTTTGAAAATAGAGAACTTGTAATCGAAGAATAAGTAGAATTTTTCAACACGTGTTTTAAAAAGTTTTGCAGGAATAAAGTGCCCTAATTCGTGTAAAACAATCAGTAAAGAAAGACTCGCAATAAATTGTGTTGCTTTTATAAAAATATCCATAGGTTTTTTTGATGTCAAAAATTGAAACGCACAAATGTACGTTTTTCAACAGCGTTATAAAAGAAAGAAGTGTTTGTAAAGATGCTTTTAACAAAGTTTTAAAAAGGAATTGTAAGCCGGTGTATAGGATGTCTTAATTTAGTCGTAATTTTGTGTTTTAACCCGCATAGTTATGAGCAATTCGTTTTTTTACAAATCGAGATACACCCTTTTCTTTCTCTTCTTTTTTTCGGCGGTTTCCATTCCGGTGTTCTACCATTTATTATCGGTAGAAAAACGCTTGAAAATTTACAATCCGGTAGATATCAACCCAAGGTTGGTAGATAGCACCGTAAAACACATTCAGAAAAATCATACGATTGCTAATTTTCAGCTCACCAATCAAAATGGCGATACCATTACCGAGCAAGATTATGCCGGTAAAATATATGTAGCCGATTTCTTTTTTACGCGCTGTCAAACCATTTGTCTTGCCATGGCCTATAACATGAGCGAGCTACAAACAGTCTTTAAAGATGACGCAGATGTTCAGTTTTTATCACATTCTGTAACCCCTGTTATGGACAGTGTGCCGGTATTAAAAGCCTATGCGCTAAACAAAGGGGTTATTGACGGCAAGTGGCATGTAACCACGGGCGACAAAAAACACATTTACAACCTGGCACGTAAAAGTTATTTTGCGGTCTTAGAAGAAGGAGATGGCGGTGTAGACGATTTTATCCATACAGAAAACTTTATCTTAATAGACAAAGAGCGCAGAATTCGTGGAGTTTATGACGGCACCGACCGAGAAAAAATGCAGCAAATTATAGAAGATATTGCGCTGTTAAAAAAAGAGTACGAGAAGTAGGTTTTTCGATCTGATTGAAACTGAAAATTGAACGAACACAAGTTCTTTAGAATCATTCTAAATGCGTATCTTTGTCGTCTAAAATTGACTTTTTGAGCACTATTGCATCGTTATATATAGGAGAAACCGGAATTATTACCGACGATAGTTTGGATCGTATTCCGTTGAAATTATTAGAAATGGGTTGTTTGCCAGGAGCTCTTGTAGAGTTAAAGCAAATAGCGCCCTTACAAGATCCTTTGTATATCTGTGTCAATGGTAGTCATTTGGCAATTCGAAAAGAATTGGCCGCACAAATTTCGGTGGTTAAAACCAAGTAAATGAGTAGAGGAAAAGAGATGCATGTTGCATTAATAGGAAACCCCAATACTGGAAAAACATCGTTGTTTAACCAATTGACTGGACTGAATCAAAAAGTAGGAAATTACCCAGGCGTTACGGTAGATAAAAAACAAGGAAAAATGTCCTTGTCGAGTACACAAACGGCAATCCTTACCGATTTACCAGGAACCTATAGCATTAACCCGACCTCTTTAGATGAAAGCATTGTTCTACAAACGGTGTTAGATAGTAAAACGTCGGCTCCAGATGTTATTGTCGTGGTTGCAGAGGTAGAAAACCTCAAAAGAAACTTACTGCTATTTACCCAAATACAAGATTTAAAAATTCCCACTGTTTTGGTCATCAACATGGCCGATCAGATGCAACGAAAAGGAATTTCTATAGACATTGCTTTGTTGCAAAAAGAGTTAGAAACCGAGGTCGTACTTGTAAGTGCTCGTAGCAACCAAGGGCTTTCGGACCTTAAAGAAGCCATTATCGCCAGTGATACACGAAAGAGAACCGCTTCTGTTTGCAAAGTGAATCACCAGATAGATGCCGCGTATTTCGAAGAGCTTAAAAATTGTTCTACCACACATAGTTTGTATGAGCTATGGATTATGATTACGCAAAATAATATTCCAGATACGGTGTCTGACGCCGTACGAGAAAAGCTTTTAGATTTTAGAGGCGATGTTTCTAAAATTAAACGTTACCAGCACAAAGAAACCATTTATCGTTATCAAAAGATAAACACCATATTACAGTCGGTGTACGCCGTAGATCGCAACAAAGGAACCGATATTCGCGGAAAATTAGACCGTGTTTTCACACATAAAATTTTTGGATACGTCCTCTTTTTTAGCATCTTATTACTGATTTTTCAATCGATTTTCGATTGGGCTTCGGTACCCATGGATTTTATAGACACTTCTTTTGCTCACTTGTCTGAATTGGCAAAACAATACTTGCCGGCGGGTGTTTTTAGCAACTTAATTACCCAAGGAATTATACCAGGTATTGGCGGTGTGGTTATTTTTATTCCGCAAATTGCCATTTTGTTTTTCTTCATTGCTATTTTAGAAGAAACGGGGTACATGAGCCGTGTGGTTTTTTTAATGGACAAAATAATGCGTCGTTATGGGATGAGTGGTAAAAGTGTGATTCCATTAATTTCTGGAACCGCCTGTGCTATCCCAGCCATTATGGCAACACGTACCATTTCTAGCTGGAAAGAACGTTTAATCACCATTTTGGTAACGCCTTTTACCACGTGTTCTGCAAGGCTTCCTGTCTACGCCATTCTTATTGCGTTGGTGGTTCCTGATACAAAAATTGCAGGCTTTTTAAGCCTACAAGGATTTACCTTATTGAGTTTGTATGTACTGGGCTTTGCTACTGCAATTCTTGCGGCCTATATTTTACATAAAACACTCGACATTAAATCGACTTCGTTTTTTGTGATAGAAATGCCAGAGTATAAAATACCATCGCTTAAAAATGTCTTTATAGAAGTGTATGAGAAAACAAAAGCTTTTGTTTTTGGTGCGGGAAAAATTATTATCGCCATTTCTATTGTGTTGTGGTTTTTAGCCTCTAATGGTCCTCAAGCTTTTGACGATGCAAAAAATACCGCCTTACAAAACCCTACTACAGCCTTTCAAACACCACAAGAGCAACAGCATCAGATCGCTTCGTTACAGTTAGAAAACTCGTATATCGGAATCTTAGGAAAAACCATTGAACCCGTGGTAAAACCTTTGGGCTACGATTGGAAAATAGGGATTGCTTTGTTGAGTTCTTTTGCGGCTCGAGAAGTTTTTGTAGGAACACTGGCAACCATTTACAGTGTAGAAAATGATGGAGAGATTCGTACCATCAAACAAAAAATGGCTGCAGAAATGAACCCAGAGACCGGGAAAAAACGATTTGACTTTGCTACAGGAATGTCACTCCTTATCTTTTACGCTTTCGCATTGCAATGTATGGCAACGCTGGCTATTGTGAAAAGAGAAACCAATAGCTGGAAATGGCCTTTGATCCAATTATTTGGTATGGGTGGTTTGGCGTATGCATGTGCCTTTATCGTTTATCAACTCTTACGTTAATGCAAGAAATTCTCGTATATATCGCCGTTTGTTTGTCCATTGGATTTTTAGTGAGGAAATTTTTTTTCACGTCCCCAAAAAAGAAATCCTGCGCTTCAGATTGCAAGTGCGATTCGTAAAGACACCTCTTTTTTTATAAAAAAATACGAAACGATAGAAGAATTGTGTCTTTTCGTAGCTCGCGAGGTATTTTTCTATAGAATAACCGTAAATTTGCGACTTCTAAAAGCAATCCATGCACTACAATTTCAACGAAATAGAAGCCAAATGGCAACAATACTGGGCAGACAAGCAAACATTTAAAGCCAGTAACACTTCAGACAAACCAAAATACTATGTATTAGACATGTTTCCATACCCATCGGGTGCCGGTTTACATGTGGGGCATCCTTTAGGATATATTGCCTCAGATATCTATGCACGCTACAAGCGCCACAAAGGATTTAATGTCTTGCATCCACAAGGATACGATTCTTTTGGGCTTCCAGCAGAACAATATGCAATTCAAACAGGGCAACACCCTGCAACCACTACGGAAGCAAACATTGCAACCTATAGAAGACAGTTAGATACCATTGGTTTTTCATTCGACTGGTCTCGTGAAGTACGCACGTCGAATCCCGAATATTACAAATGGACGCAGTGGATTTTTATTCAATTGTTTGACTCTTGGTACAACAAAGAGAGCGACAAAGCAGAAGACATTAAAACACTCATTAAGCATTTTAAAACAGCAGGAAATACAAAGGTACAAGCGGTTGCAGATGAAGACATTTCTTTATTTACGGCAGCAGACTGGAAGGATTTTTCAAAAATCGAAAAAGAAGCTATTTTACTACAATACCGTTTGACGTATCTGTCAGACACAGAAGTAAACTGGTGTCCTGTTTTAGGAACCGTTTTGGCAAATGACGAAATTGTAAACGGGGTTTCTGAACGTGGAGGGTATCCTGTAGTTCGTAAAAAAATGACCCAATGGTCTATGCGAATTTCAGCCTATGCACAACGTTTATTAGACGGCTTAGAAACCATTGACTGGCCACAACCTTTAAAAGATGCACAAACCAATTGGATTGGTAAATCTGTTGGTGCCATGGTCTCTTTTGAGGTAGTTCAAGAAAAATCGAACAGCCCAAGTGCTGTAAAATTATCATATAAAGAATTAGAAGCACTTAAAGAAACACGTCAAAATCTTTCGAAAGCAGCCACGGCTCTTTGGGATGCTTTGAAAGGAAAAAAAGGCGCTTCAAAATTTAGAAAAAAATACACGGTTGGCGCATTTTTAGTTGATTTTGTTTGTTTTGCAAAAAACACCATTGTGGAGTTTTCTGGGAAAGAAGACGAAGCGGCAAGAACAGTTTTCTTTGAAAAAGAAGGATACAATGTGGTGCGTTTCACCAACGAAGAAGTTTTAGAAAATGTTGCAGCAGTACTAGATAAAATCCATGTAGCGTTGCAGTTTCCTGCGGTTGTAAAACCAACAGAAACAAGTGTCGAAACCAGTAACATTTCAGAGAAAATAAGTGTGTTTACCACACGTCCAGATACTATATTTGGTGTGTCATTTGTAACTCTAGCTCCAGAGCATGAATTGGTAGCGCAGCTTGTAACTCCAGCACAAAAACCAGCAGTTGATGCGTATATCGTAGCGACTACAAAGCGTAGCGAACGCGAACGCATGGCCGATGTAAAAACCATTTCTGGAGTCTTTACCGGAGCCTATGCCGTGCATCCGTTTACACAAAAACAAATTCCTATTTGGATTGGCGATTACGTACTTGCAGGCTATGGTACAGGAGCTGTAATGGCTGTGCCTTGTGGCGATCAACGCGATTATGATTTCGCGAAGCATTTTGAACTTCCAATTCCGAATATTTTTGAAAAAATAGACATTTCAGAACAAGCACATACAGACAAAACGGGCACCAAATTAGCCGACTCAGATTTTTTAAATGGCCTGTCTTATAAAAAAGCCATGACCGCTATTATTGAGGCCTTGGAAAAACGCGGTGCTGGAAACGGAAAAACAAACTACCGTTTGCGCGATGCCGTATTTAGCAGACAACGCTATTGGGGAGAGCCATTTCCTGTCTATTACAAAGACGGTATGCCACAAATGATTGCGGCAGAACACTTGCCTATTGTGTTGCCAGAAGTAGAAAAATATTTACCTACCGAAGACGGAAAACCGCCTTTAGGAAATGCAACAGCATGGGCTTGGGATTCTCGAGGTAAAAAGGTCGTATCAAACGAGAAACTAAAAAACAAAACAGTATATCCATTAGAGCTCAACACCATGCCAGGTTGGGCAGGGAGCTCTTGGTACTTTAATAGGTATATGGATGCTACAAATACCGGTGAATTTGTAAGCAAAGAAGCCGTAGACTATTGGCAAGAAATCGATTTGTATATCGGTGGGTCAGAACATGCAACAGGACATTTATTGTACGCGCGTTTTTGGCAAAAATTCTTGTTTGATAAAGGACATGTTCCGGTTGCTGAGTTTGCAAAAAAGCTCATCAACCAAGGAATGATTTTAGGAACGTCTGCTTTTGTATATAGAGAAGAAGGCACCCATACCTTTCTTTCTAAAGGCTATATTGAAGGGAAGAAAGTACAACCTATTCACGTAGATGTAAGTTTGGTAAACGCCTCGAATGAGTTGGACCTCGAAGGGTTTAAAAACCACCCGTTACACAGCGATTTTAAAGCCGCTACATTTGTCTTAGAAGACGGTGTTTATATTGTTGGAAGAGAGGTCGAGAAAATGTCGAAATCTAAATACAACGTGGTAAGTCCAGATGCTATTTGTGAAACCTATGGAGCTGATAGCTTGCGTTTGTTTGAAATGTTTTTAGGACCTTTAGAGCAAACGAAACCTTGGAAAACATCAGGTATTTCTGGCGTGCACAATTTCTTGAAAAAGCTTTGGAAGTTGTACCTAACAGAAGACGGACTTCAAGTTACAGCCGATGCGCCAAGCAAAGACGCTTTGAAAGTGTTGCATAAAACAATTAAAAAAGTAGCCGAAGACATTGAAACCTTTTCGTTTAACACTTCGGTGTCTACATTTATGATTGCCGTAAATGAATTGACAGCCATGCAATGTACATCGCGTGAGATTTTGGAACCTTTAGTGGTCTTAATTTCGCCGTATGCACCACATATTGCAGAAGAATTATGGAGCCAATTAGGACATAAAGATTCTATTGCTACTGCAGCATTTCCAATATTTGACAAGGCACATTTGATAGAGAGCACGAAGAACTACCCCGTTTCTTTTAATGGGAAAATGCGTTTCATGCTAGAATTATCATTAGATTTGAGCAAAGAAGAGATTGAGAAAATAGTCTTAGCAGACGAAAAAACACAAGCTCAATTGGCAGGTCGTACTCCTAAGAAAGTAATTGTGGTACCTGGAAAAATTGTAAATATTGTTGGATAATAAACCAAGTAAGTAGTCTAAATTTAAAGAAATTTCGGTGTTCAATTTAAAAGACAGCTCTTTACGAATTCGTATTTTTATTGCCATGATCTTTTTGGTTTTGGTCGCGTCTGTATTGATTGCCGCTGTGACGATATACCAATACGAAGAGCAAACAAAAGAATACAACATTCAGCGTTTTGGGCGTAAAGAAACGAACACAAAAAAAAGTATTGAGCTCGCCTTAAAGACAAACACGGCCGTTCTTGCTACCTCAGGAAATTTGGCAACAATTTTTAGAGAACGTATTTATGAAATCGCTGCGATTCACACCTTAAACATCACGATGTACTCCTTAGAAGGGACGCTGTTAAAAACATCGGTGGCAACGGGGTTTCAACAAGTTTCTCAACCATCATTGTTGCCAGAAACACTTCAGGAGCTCGCAACAAATACAACGCATAAAATTTTCAAGACACGTACCAATAAGGGTGTTGAGCATCAAACATCGTACACGTATATCACCGATACAAAATCGAAACGCATCGGTATTTTAGAATTGCAATTTTTTCAAGACAATTCAGAACAAGAAAAAGAGCTCAAAGAGTTTATGTACCGCTTGGGGTTTGTATATGTGTTTATGTTTCTAACCGCTATTGTCTTGGCGTATATTTTATCGAGCTATATTACGCGATCCATCAAGACCATTTCAGATAAATTACAACATACTCAGTTGCACAAGCGAAATGAGAAAATAAGTTTACTGTCTGCTAGTTCAGAAATAAAAACATTGGTAGCTGCCTACAATAGTATGATTGATGAGCTACAGGAAAGTGCAGTAAAGCTAGCAAAAAGTGAACGAGAGCAAGCCTGGCGCGAAATGGCAAAGCAAGTCGCACACGAAATTAAAAATCCGCTAACACCCATGCGTTTGTCGGTACAGAGTTTTGAGCGAAAGTTTGATCCAGTAGACCCAAAGGCGAAAGAAAAACTAGCAGAGTATAGCCAGACATTGATTCAGCAAATAGATGTGATGAATTCTATTGCCACTGCTTTTTCTGATTTTGCAAAAATGCCGACTCAAAAAAGAGAAGAGTTAGAGCTCGTAAGTGTGGTGAAACTCGCCTTAGATATTTTTGACGAAACCTATATTACATACCTTCCAAAAGTATCCGAAATTTATGTGCATTTAGACAAAACCCAACTGATACGTGTGGTCACCAATTTGGTGAAAAATGCGACACAAGCTGTGGAAGACCAGGAAGAAAAACAGATAGCGGTTTCCGTATTTTTGAAAGAAAGCGCAATCTGCATAGAAGTGTCAGACAATGGGAAAGGCATTAAAGACGAATTAAAATCCTTGGTTTTTGAACCAAAATTTACCACAAAATCAAGTGGAATGGGCTTGGGATTACCCATGATTAAAAACATTATAGAAGCCTATGACGGCACAATTTCTTTTGTATCAATAGCAGGAGAAGGCACCGTTTTTACAGTAATTTTACCAAAAATATAATCAGATGAACTACACAAACATTCTTGTATCAGTAACCAATAAATTGGCAACGGTAACCATCAATCGCCCAACAAAATTAAATGCGTTAAACCAAGCGATTCTTGAAGAGTTACACGAAGCCTTTACTGCTTTAGAGGCCGATAAAGAGGTGAAAGTAATTGTGCTTACAGGAAGTGGCGAAAAAGCATTTGTAGCAGGTGCAGATATTTCAGAATTCTCAAAATTCAGTGTAGAAAACGGCGGAAAATTAGCTGCGAAAGGACAAGAAATGGTTTTCAATTTTATAGAAAATTTAAGCACTCCTGTAATTGCTGCCATAAACGGCTTTGCTTTGGGGGGTGGTTTAGAATTGGCAATGGCATGTCATTTTAGAATTGCAGCAGATACCGCAAGAATGGGCTTACCAGAAGTTTCGTTAGGGGTAATTCCTGGGTACGGAGGAACGCAACGTTTACCACAGCTGGTAGGAAAAGGAAAAGCGATGGAGTTAATTATGACTGCCGGGATGATGGATGCAGCAGACGCGAAAGCTTGTGGCTTGGTGAATCATGTAACCACCCAAGAAGAATTGTTGCCATTGGCGGCAAAAATTGCTAGTAAAATAATGCGAAATTCATCGGAAGCAATTGCCGCTGCAATTACCGCTGTAAATGCGAATTTTACAGATGGTGTAAATGGGTATGAAACAGAAATTACTGCTTTTGGAAATTGTTTTGGTACGCCAGATTTTAAAGAAGGAACAACCGCTTTTTTAGAAAAAAGAAAACCGACATTTCAATAAAATTTTAACACTTTCCATTCCATTCTTGGTAGAACTGTTGTAGGTACTGCTCCATGAAATCATGTCTTTTTTGAGCCATTTTTTTACCTGCAGCGGTATTCATGCGGTCTTTTAAAAGCAATAGTTTTTCATAAAAATGATTGATGGTAGGTGCGGTAGATTTCTTGTATGCTTCTTTACTCATGTGTAAGTCTGGCGCAATACTCGGATTGTAAATTTCACGATCTTTAAAGCCACCATAATGGAAACAGCGAGCAATACCAATCGCTCCAATGGCATCTAAACGGTCTGCATCTTGTACGATATCGAGCTCTGGAGAATGAAAAGATTGGGCGAAATTACCTCCTTTATAAGAAATGTGTTTGATAATGTGTACGACATGCGTAATGCTGTCTTCTGGAAGCCCTTGTGTTTCTAAGAAAGTCCGCGCTTTTGCAGGTCCTACAGTTTCATCGCCGTTGTAAAACTTACTATCTGCAATGTCGTGTAGCAAGGCACCTAAAGCGACAATAAAGCCATCAACAGGGGTTTCTTTTGCCAATTCTTGTGCGTTTAAAAACACGCGGTGTACATGAAACCAATCGTGGCCACCTTCGGCATTGTGCAGTGTTTTTTTTACAAATTCAATGGTGTTTTGAAGAATTATTGCGTGGTTCATTTCGTAAAAATAAAAAATCCATTCAATATTGAATGGATTTTGTAAAACAATTGTTTGTTTGCTGTTTAGCAGAATTCGCTATACGCTTCTGATAAGTTTTGAGCAATCATTTGTGCCGAACGGCCTTCAATATGGTGGCGCTCTAACATGTGTACCAACACACCGTCTTTAAATAAGGCAATGGCTGGAGATGATGGAGGAAACGGGATCATAAACTCACGTGCTTTTGCAGTAGATTCTTTTTCTACACCGGCAAAAACAGTGGTAAGATTGGTAGGGGTTTTCTCTGCACCTAAAGAAGCAATTGCTCCTGGTCTAGCAGTTCCTGCGGCACAGCCACAAACAGAATTGACCATTACCAAGGTAGTTCCTTCTTTTGAAAGCGCATTTTCTACGTCTTCTGCAGTATATAAAGCGTCAAAACCAGCGTTGATCAACTCGTTTCTCATCGGTTTTACTAATTCTTCTGGATACATAATTTTGAATGTTTTAAGTACGACAAAGGTACAGATAATTTTTGGCAAAAACCACGGTAAATTACGCAGGAAACAACCATAAAACAGGGAGTATTTTCTGTATCTTTGGATTTCTAAAAAAAGAAAGATGGCAAGTTTTACCAAATGGCTAGGAGCCGGATTAGGATTTACGTTAGGAGGCCCAATTGGTGCTATAATTGGCTTTACCGTAGGTGGTTTTGTAGCGAATTTTTCTACAGGATCTTTTACAGAAGCACAACAAGCACACCGTACTTCTGGTGGTAGAAACGGAAAAACACAATCGGGAGATTTTGAAATAAGCTTGCTTATTTTAGCGTCTATTGTTATTAAAGCCGATGGTAAAATAGACCAAAGAGAGCTCGATTTTGTACGCATGCAATTTGTAGGAATGTACGGAAAAACACGTGCAAATCATGCGTTTAGTTTGTTTAAAGGTATTATGAAAACGGAAGTTTCTGCGCGTCAGGTCTGTTTGCAAATTAGACAAAACATGCCGCATGCCTCTCGTTTACAGCTCATACATTTCTTGTTTGGCATTGCCAAAGCAGACAACCATGTAGCCGATGCAGAACTGGAAGCAATTAAAAAAATTGCAGGGTATTTGAATATCAATTCAAATGATTACGAATCCATTAAGGCGATGTTTTATGATTCATCTGGACGTGCGTATACCGTCTTAGAAATTTCAAAAGACGCCACCAATGATGCCGTTAAAAAAGCCTACCGAAAGATGGCTAAAAAATACCACCCAGATAAAGTACAAGCCCTGGGTGCAGAACATTTAAAAGGTGCCAATGAGAAGTTTCAAGAAATTCAGGCAGCCTATGAAGAAATAAAAACAGCAAGAGGGTTGTAATACTTGTAAACAATTACAAGAAAATCCGTAATTTCGCAACTTCAATATACAGAACCGAGAAAAACGTATGAAATTTACTGAATATAAGGGACTTGACTTGCCGAAAATTGCATCAGAAGTGTTGCAAGAATGGGAAGCAAATAACATCTTTGAAAAGAGCATCACCTCACGAGAAGGAAAAGAATCATTTGTCTTTTTTGAAGGACCACCTTCTGCCAATGGATTACCAGGGGTACACCATGTTTTAGCACGTGCGATCAAAGATATTTTTCCGCGCTATAAAACCATGAAAGGCTTTCAAGTAAAAAGAAAAGCCGGATGGGATACACACGGACTTCCAGTTGAACTAGGCGTAGAAAAAGAATTGGGGATTACCAAAGAAGACATCGGTAAAAAAATTACAGTAGCAGCGTATAACGAAGCCTGTAAAAAAGCAGTGATGCGCTATACAGATATCTGGAACGACATGACTCGTAAGATTGGGTACTGGGTAGATATGGAAGATCCGTATGTAACCTATACCCCAAAATACATGGAAAGTGTCTGGTGGTTGCTCAAGCAAATATATAGTAAAAACTTATTGTACAAAGGCTACACCATACAGCCTTATTCGCCGAAGGCAGGAACAGGATTGAGCTCTCATGAGTTGAATCAACCAGGAACGTATCAAGATGTTACCGATACCACTATTGTGGCGCAATTTAAAATTGCAGCCGCCGCAACTCAAGATCTTTGTCAGTTTCCTCTTGAAGGAGACGGGTCTGATACCTATTTCTTGGCTTGGACCACCACACCATGGACGCTCTCAAGCAACACGGCATTAACGGTAGGGAATAAAATTACGTACGTACGTGTACAAACCTATAACCAGTATACTTTTGAGCCTATAAAAGTGTTGCTAGCACAAAATTTAGTGGGCAAGCAATTCGGAAAAAAGTACACGGAAGTTACAGATGTCGCTACTTTAGAAAGCTATCAATCGAGTGACAAGAAAATACCATTTCTTATCTTAGATCAATGTTCCGGAGCCGATTTAGTAGGGCTTCGTTACGAGCAATTGTTGCCATATGCGTTGCCGTATGAACATCCAGAAAATGCCTTTCGTGTCATTTCAGGAGATTTTGTAACCACAGAAGATGGAACCGGTATTGTACATACCGCGCCTACTTTTGGGCAAGATGATGCCATGGTTGCCAAACAAGCAACGCCAGAAGTACCACCAATGTTGGTGTTAGATGCTGAAGGGAATCCAGTTCCTTTGGTAGATTTACAAGGAAAGTTTAGACCAGAAATGGGAGACTATGCTGGTAAATATGTAAAAAACGAATACTACGACGAAGGAACAGCTCCAGAGAAATCGGTAGATGTAGAATTGGCAATTCAGTTAAAAATAGCCAACAAAGCGTTTAAAGTAGAGAAGTATGTACACAGTTATCCAAATTGTTGGCGTACAGACAAACCCATTTTGTATTACCCATTAGACTCTTGGTTTATTAAAATTACAGACGTAAAAGATCGCATGCATTCTTTAAACGAAACCATTAATTGGAAACCTGAATCTACGGGAACAGGTCGTTTTGGCAACTGGTTAAAAAACGCGAATGACTGGAATCTTTCTCGTTCTCGTTATTGGGGAATACCATTGCCTATTTGGCGTACAGAAGACGGAAAAGAAGAAATTTTAATAGGCTCTGTGGCCGAATTGAAATCGGAAATGGACCGTGCTGTTGCAGCAGGATTGATGGAAGCTGCTATTTTTGCTGATTTTGAAGCAGGCAATATGTCTGATGAGAATTACGATAAAATAGACTTGCACAAAAACATTGTAGACGGTATTGTATTAGTATCTCCTTCTGGGAAACCAATGCATAGAGAAAGCGATTTGATTGATGTGTGGTTCGATTCTGGATCGATGCCATATGCACAATGGCATTATCCTTTTGAAAACAAAGAGAAAATAGACAACAACACGTCGTTCCCTGCTGATTTTATTGCAGAAGGGGTCGATCAAACCAGAGGATGGTTTTATACCTTACACGCAATTAGCACCTTGGTTTTTGATACAGTGGCGTATAAAAACGTGGTGTCAAACGGATTGGTTTTAGATAAGAGCGGACAAAAAATGTCGAAACGCTTAGGCAATGCGGCAGATCCATTTACAACCTTAGATACCTATGGCGCAGATGCGACACGTTGGTATATGATCTCAAACGCCAATCCTTGGGACAATCTAAAGTTTGATTTGGAAGGGATTGCAGAAGTGCGCCGTAAGTTTTTCGGTACCCTGTACAACACGTATTCATTCTTTACGCTGTACGCAAACATCGATCAGTTTACGTATGCAGAAGCAGATATTCCGTTAGAAGAACGTCCAGAAATTGACCGTTGGGTCTTGTCAGAACTACACACCTTAATACAAGATGTGGATGTTTTTTATGCCGCATACGAACCTACCAAAGCCGCCAGAGCTATTTCAGACTTTGTGCAAGAGCTATTGAGTAACTGGTACGTGCGATTGAGCAGAAGACGTTTTTGGAAAGGAGATTACCAACAAGATAAAATATCAGCTTACCAAACCCTGTACACGTGTATGCTAACCGTCGCAAAATTAGGGGCACCTATTGCACCTTTTTACATGGATAGGCTGTATAAAGACATCACTAAGGCAACCGGAAAAGAAGCTTTAGAAAGTGTGCATTTAGCAGATTTCCCTGTGTGCGATACAGCATATATAGACAAAGGGTTGCAACATAAGATGAAAATGGCACAAACCATTTCTTCTTTGGTGCTTTCTTTACGAGCAAAAGAAAAGATAAAAGTGCGTCAACCGCTACAAAAAATTATGATTCCAGTATCAGATACCACTCAAAAAGAAGCCATTCTTGCGATTTCTGATTTGATAAAATCAGAAGTAAATATCAAAGAAATATCATTGTTAGATGATGCTTCAGGGATTTTAGTCAAACAAATTAAGCCCAATTTTAAAACCTTGGGACCTAAGTTTGGAAAAGACATGAAAGCGGTTGCAAACGCTATTCAGAATTTCTCTCAAGAAGCCATTGCCCAACTAGAAAAAGAAGGGGTTGTTTCTATTGAGATTCACGAAAAAATGCTTACTTTGGATGCCTCAGATGTACTCATTTCTTCAAAAGATATTGAAGGATGGTTGGTTGCCAACGCAGGGGAAGTTACTGTTGCTTTGGATGTAACCATTTCAGAAGCCTTACGGGAAGAAGGAATTGCACGAGAGCTGGTAAATCGTATTCAAAATGGCCGAAAAGATGCCGGGTTTGAAGTCACTGATAAAGTGAAAGTCACCCTCTTAAAGTCAGGAAGTTTAGAAGCAGCAATCACGGCAAACAAGGCGTATATTATGAGTGAGACTTTAGCGGATGAACTAATTTTTGTGTCCATCTTAGAAAACGGTACAGACATTGCGTTTGACAGCATTGAAAGTAAATTATTAATACAAAAAAAATAAGAAATGTCGGAAATAAAAGTAAGATATTCTGATGAGGACCTCGCAGCATTTAAGGTGCTTGTGTTGGAGAAAATCGCGAGTGCAGAAGTAGATTTAGAGATGCTAGAAAGCTCGTACAAAAACAACAGCGATAACGGAACAGACGATACCTCACCAACGTTTAAATCGTTTGATGAAGGCGCAGATACCATGAGCAAAGAAGCGAATGTGCAGTTAGCGATTCGTCAAGAGAAATTTATTCGCGACTTAAAAAACGCGTTGTTACGTATCGAAAATAAAACCTACGGAGTGTGTAGAGTTTTAGGAAAATTGATTCAGAAAGAACGCTTAAAGTTAGTGCCACACGCTACTTTAAGTATTGAAGCAAAGAGAAAACAGTAAGTTGTAACGTAGCATAACATCCTTGCGGATATGTGAATTTTTTTTATTGATTCTTTCAATGAAAAGCCCATTCATATCCACAAGGAATTTGTGTTTTAGGGCATTAATGACCGGTACCATGAATAAAAAACAAATCGCACTTCTTACTATTTTTGTAGCCTTGCTCTTAGATCAAGTAAGTAAAATATACATTAAAACCCATTTTCAATTGGGGCAAGAAGTGGTGGTGTTTGCCGATTGGTTTAAAATTCATTTTACCGAAAACAACGGTATGGCTTGGGGTTTTGAACTGGGCGGAAAATCTGGCAAATTGTTTTTAACACTGTTTAGATTGGTTGCTGTATCTGGTATTGTCTATTGGTTGTGGAGTTCACTAAAAAGAAACGCACATACCATGGTGATTGTAGCCATCTCTTTAATTTTTGCAGGTGCCATCGGAAATATTATCGATTCCCTGTTTTATGGAATTCTATTTGACACTTCTTTGTACAATGTAGCTACCTTGTTTTCAGACGCACCTTACGGAGAGTTTTTATACGGAAAAGTAGTAGACATGCTCTATTTTCCTATGTGGGAAGGAACACTTCCTAGCTGGCTTCCAGTAGTAGGAGGCAATCAATTTACTTTTTTTAATGCCATTTTTAACGGCGCAGATTCGTTTATTAGCATTGGTGTGCTGTTGCTCTTTCTCTTTCAAAAAGAAGCTTTCCCAAAAGAGTAAGGAACTGTATTTTTCACTACCTTTAGGGAGTATTAATAGTGGATACTAACGCGCCTTTTTCATGCCAACGACCTTACAGGTACAATTAAAAACAATTCCCCATACCCCAGGTGTGTATCAATTTTACGATGCGCAAGAGGTCTTGTTGTATATTGGAAAAGCCAAAGATCTTAAAAAACGCGTCAGTTCTTATTTTACCAAGCAACACGAAAACGGAAAGACACGGGTATTGGTTAAAAAAATAGCTTCCATAAAACACATTGTCGTTACCACAGAAACCGATGCGTTGTTGCTAGAAAACAGCCTCATTAAAAAACACCAACCGCGATACAATGTCTTGCTGAAAGACGACAAAACCTACCCGTGGATTTGTATTAAAAAAGAACGCTTTCCAAGAGTGTTTTTAACAAGGAAGGTCATTAAAGACGGGTCTGAATATTTTGGACCTTATACCTCTGCACGCACCGTAAGAGCTTTGTTAGACTTGTTAAAAGAGCTCTATCCCTTGCGCACGTGTACCTATGATTTACACCAAGATAAAATTGACGGGCAGAAGTACAAAGTCTGCTTAGAATACCATTTAGGCAATTGTAAAGGTCCTTGTGAAAACAGGCAAACCAGTACAGAATACCTCGAATATATTACTGCGATACGAAACATTGTAAAAGGAAATTTTAAAGAAAGTTTGGGGCAGTTCAAAGAGATTATGTTGCGGTTTTCTGAGGAAATGAAATTTGAAGAAGCGCAGAAGGTCAAAGAAAAAATAGATTTATTAGCCAATCACCAAGTAAAATCTACCGTGGTAAATTCGTCCATTAGCCAGGTAGATGTGTTCTCTATTGTGTCTGATGAAAGTGCAGGCTATGTGAATTTCTTTAAAATTGTAAATGGCGCCATCATTCAATCGCACACCACAGAAATAAAAAAGAAATTAGACGAAACCGATGCCGAGTTATTGATCTTGTTTGCGGTAGAAATACGCCAACGTTTTCAGTCGGATTCTCCAGAAATATACGTGCCTTTTTCTATTGATTTAGGAAGTGAAATAAAGGTAACGGTTCCTATAATGGGCGATAAAAAACGCATTGTAGACTTGTCTATACGCAATGCAAAATACTACCGTCAAGAACAATTTAAGCAATTAAAAATTGTAGATCCAGACCGGCATGTAAAACGAATTATGACACAAATGCAAAAAGATTTGCGTTTGCAATCGGAGCCAAGACATATAGAATGTTTCGATAACTCGAACATCCAAGGAACCCATCCAGTAGCGGCTTGTGTGGTGTTTAAAGACGGGAAGCCAAGCAAGAAAGAGTACCGCCACTACAACATTAAAACAGTGCTAGGGCCAGATGATTTCGCTTCGATGGAAGAGGTGGTTTTTAGACGCTATAAGCGCTTGTTAGAAGAAGAGCAGTCGTTGCCTCAATTGATTATTATAGATGGAGGAAAAGGGCAGTTGTCATCGGCTTTAAAAAGTTTAGATGCTTTGGGTTTGCGAGGAAAAATAGCCATTGTTGGTATTGCGAAACGTTTGGAAGAGATTTACTATCCAGAAGACCCTATTCCGCTGTATTTAGATAAGAAGTCGGAGAGTTTAAAAGTGATTCAGTTTTTAAGAAACGAAGCCCATCGATTTGGGATTACGCTCCACAGGAACAAACGAAGCAAAAGCGCCATTGTATCCGATTTGGAAAGTATTCCTACCATAGGAAAACAAACAATCGCCAATTTACTACGAAAATTCAAGTCGGTAAAACGCATAAAAATCGCTACCTTTGAAGAGCTATCAGTCATTATTGGGGCTGCAAAGGCAACACAAGTACACGAGTATTACCGCACCAAATCTCAAACCTCTTAAAAACCCTGTATATGCGTACGCTTCGTTATTTCCTTTTTACGCTGTTTCTTTTTCCAACCTTGTTGTCTTCTCAAAACACAGGACCTAAAGTAGGCTTGGTTTTAAGTGGTGGTGGCGCGAAAGGGTTTGCACAAATAAGTGTATTAAAAGAATTGGAAAAATCGGGAGTGCAGTTAGATTATATAGGAGGGACAAGCATTGGTGCTATTGTTGGTGGTTTGTATGCTGCAGGATATACAGCAGCACAAATAGAAGAAATTGGCGTAACTACTGATTTTTACCGATTGATTCGCGACCAAACACCTCGAAAATCGATGCCTTTTTTTGAAAAGGAAAATGGCGAGAAACATGCACTTTCTTTGCCAATTAGAAAAGGAGCTCTTGGCTTGCCTCAAGGCTTGTCTAAAGGACAGAATGTCCTTAATTTTTTGACTGAATTATTTTCTCCCGTTACAGACATTAGAGACTTTAGTAAGCTGCCTATCCCTTTTTACTGTGTGGCAACCAATATAGAAACGGGGAAAGGATTGGTTTTAGAAACGGGCTCTTTGCCCTTAAGTTTGCGAGCAAGCAGCTCGTACCCTAGTTTGTTAAATCCAGTAGCACTAGGAGGCAACCTTTTGATAGATGGCGGAGTTGCTAATAATTTTCCTGCTGAGATTATGCGTTCAAAAGGAATGGATATTATTATTGGTGTTGATGTAGAAGGAGATTTGTATGCAAAAGAAGACATTACTTCTGTGGTGGCTATTATGAGCCAGATTATGAGCTATCAAATGTATGACAATAGCGATAAGCAAAAAGGCGCGGTAGATGTATATATTCACCCAGAATTATCGGAGTTTTCAGTAATTTCTTTTGATAAAAGTGCTGAAATTATTGCGAAAGGAGCTCTTGTTGCCGCAAAATTCCGTGGGGTTTTTGACAGTATTGCTACATTACAAGGCCCAAGAAAATTGCGTGAAAAAACAACCCCTGTTACAAAGCAACTGCTAGTAGATAGGATCATTATCAAAGGGAATAAAAAGTACACAAGAGCGTATGTTTTAGGTGCTTTAAAGCTAAAAGAAGGCGATTCGGTAAGTTATAAAAGATTGTCAGAAAAAATAAACAACCTTTCTGCTACCGATAATTTTGAACGCATAGATTACCAATTTACGCCGTCTTTTGCCGGGAAAAAATTAGCCATTACCGTTACAGAAAATCCAGTAAAAGCCAATTTGCGCTTGGGAGCACATTACGATCAATTGTACAAATCGGGGGTCTTGTTGAATTACTACCATAAAAATATTTTATTAAAAAATGACGCCTTGTCTTTTGATCTTGTTGTGGGGGATAACTTGCGGTATAATTTAGACTACTTTGTAGATAATGGGTTTTTGTGAGTTACGG
>Ga0209035_10000072_pt1 | contig 36028 bp, 33 predicted proteins | sample MarorgKNORR_S2LV_6_FD_188220 | JGI IMG/M metagenome (GOLD analysis project Ga0209035, IMG submission 188220) | Marine microbial communities from the Southern Atlantic Ocean, analyzing organic carbon cycling - AAIW_A/KNORR_S2/LV (SPAdes) (version 2) | ecosystem: Environmental > Aquatic > Marine... | reverse complement strand
CAGCAAGAAAAAAAGATCCATCAATAATATTTCCATTTTGATAAATTTTTTTTGAAAGTTTTATTGATTCATCCATTAAAAAAAGAAATCTATCATCCAATACTTTATTATCCGGGTTTGTTTCTATCTTCCACCAACTGCTTAAGCCTAACAAAAAAATTGGAAGTGGATGGTTTTTATATTCATCAACTAACCACTTAAACTCTTTTTCGGCTTCATCAAATTCAAAATTATACATCTTATTAATTGCATTAGTAGATTCTATTTGAATGTCTATATCTGATAGAATGCTTTCAACATTTTTAACTTGAGAAAATATATTCTTATTAGAACAAACAATTAAAAAAAATAAGACTGTAAAAATATTTTTCATTTTTATTTTACAAATTAACTTAATCAATAGATTATGATTATAATAATTTATATTATTTTCGCTGAAACAGATTTTTATGTTGAATTATAATAAAATAAATAATTATTCTGGATGGATTACATTTATTATATCTTTAATTGTTTATAGTATTACCGTTGAAGATACAGCTAGTTTTTGGGATGCTGGAGAATTTATTGCTGTATCAAGTAAACTTGAAGTTCCACACCCACCTGGAGCACCTTTTTATTTACTCTTAGGAAGAATTTTCTCTTTATTAGCTCTTGGGAATACTGAAAATATTGCTCTAGCTATTAATTTTCTTAGTGTCTTTGCTAGTTCTTTTACAATTTTATTTCTTTTTTGGAGTATAACTCATCTTTCAAAAAAATTATTAGTTCCAGATACTAATAATAATATCATTCTTATAATATTATGTGGCTTTACAGGTTCGATGGTTTTTACATTTTCAGATTCCTTTTGGTTTTCAGCAGTAGAAGCAGAGGTATATGCAATGTCATCATTTTTTACTGCATTTGTTTTTTGGGCAATTCTTAAATGGGAAACAATAGAATCTGAATCAGATCAAAACAAGTGGATTATTCTTATTGCTTATATGATGGGCCTATCGATAGGAGTTCATTTACTAAATTTAGTTACTATACCTGCACTAGGCTTAATTATATATTTCAAAAAATCAAATAAAACATCATTTATTGGATTGATTTCATCATTATTAATAAGCTCATTTATTATAATATTAATTATTGAAGGTATAATTCCTGGCCTACCATCTATTGCTAGCTTCATTGAAAGGTTTTTTGTTAATTCGATTGGATTACCTTTTGGTTCTGGTATTGTATTTTTTATAATACTATCTATTAGTTCATTAGTTTATTTTATTAGATACTCTCATATTAAAGAAAAAATTATTTTAAATACATCACTATTATCATTAGCATTTATATTAATTGGGTATTCATCTTATTCTTTAGTACTTATAAGATCAAGTTTTAATCCGCCAATAGATGAAAATAATCCTGAAAATATTCTAAACTTTATTTCATATTTAAAAAGAGAACAATATGGATCTAGACCTCTGTTTAAAGGTCAATATTTTGATGCTCAAGTTACAAGCCAAGTAGATAATGGTATAAATTATAAGAAAGGGAAAGAGAAGTATGAAATCAAAGAAAAAAAATTCAAATATGTTTATGATCCAAAACGTACAACTATTTTCCCTAGAATGTATAGTAATTCACCAAATCATATTCAACGATATAGAGAAATAACAAATTTAAATCAAAATCAAAATCCAAATTTTTCTGATAATATTGAATTCTTTTTTAAATACCAAATTGGCCACATGTATTTAAGATATTTTCTATGGAATTTTTCTGGAAGAGAATCTGATATTCAAGATGCTCAATGGTTAAGTTTATTTAATACATTTGATGAAGTTCCTTTACAAATTGAAAATAATAAAGCGCGAAATAATTATTTTATGTTACCTCTAATTCTTGGAATTTTAGGAATGTTTTTTCATTACTCAAAAGATAAAAAGAATTTTTCAGTAGTATCGTTACTATTTATTTTAACAGGAATTGCATTAGTTTTTTATCTAAATAGCCCTCCAGTAGAACCAAGAGAAAGAGACTATATATATGCAGGATCATATTATGCGTTTTCTATTTGGGTTGGTTTTGGGTCTTTATTCCTTTATTCATTATTTTTAAAATTATTTAAAAAAGAAAATTTAGCTCTAGGACTTAGTGTTTTATTATCATTATCAAGTCCATCAATTATGGCATATGAAAATTGGGATGATCATGATAGATCAAATCGTTATTTATCTGTTGATTCAGCTAAAAACCTACTTTCCACCTGTAAACCAAACTCCATACTTTTTACTGGTGGAGATAATGACACTTTTCCTCTTTGGTATGTTCAAGAAGTAGAAGAATTTAGAACTGATGTGAGAGTAATAGTATTAAGTTATTTTAACACTGATTGGTATATTGATCAAATGATGTCTAAAAAAAATAAGTCTGAAGCAATAAAATTCAACTTAAGTTTAGACAATTATATTCAAGGAGGATTAAATGATTATCTTCCCTATGCTAACAATCCTAAAATTAAAGATGCGGCAATAAATTTAAGTGCTTATCTAAACTTAGTTAAAAATAATAGCAAAGCAATTCAAGTTCCTACAAGTTCAAGCAATTATAACATTATTCCTTCTAAATCCTTATACTTAGATATTGATGAAGGAAAAGAAATAAAAGGAATACCAGAGAAATTCTTAAAATTTAAAACGAATAAACTTATTCTTCGTCTTAAGAAAAATAAAAATGGCTTAGAAAAAAAAGATCTTGCATTCATGGATCTTTTAGAAGCAAATAATTGGAACAGACCTATTTACTTTAATAATACTTCTTTAAATGGAATAGGTTTTGACTTAAAAAGAAATGTTATTCAAGAAGGATTTGCATACAGACTTTTACCAATTTTAAATTCTAAATCTGAAAGTTTAATAAATTCAGATTTAATGTACTATAACATTATGAAAAATTCACATTGGAGAGAATTAGATAATGAAAATACATACTACTCTGAAGATTATAGAGGGTTTATTATGAACTACAGATCAATTTTTAATACTCTGATCAGAAGTTTGATTGATAATGCTGAATATGGGAAAGCACTTGAAGTAATAAATAAATCTTTAGAGCTTATCCCAGATAAATCAATAATGTATGATCATTTCTCAGTACAAATTGTTTCTTTTTTAATTGAACTTAATAAAAAAGCTAATATGAAAACTGAAGAAAAAGCCAATGAAATAGCTGAAATAACAAGTAAAAGAGCTAATGAAATATTAAATTATTATTTTGATAATAATATTAATAATAAATATGAAATTCAAAGAAATTTAGTTTCATTAAATACACTTGCAAGAGCATATAATAATCATTCTAATAAAGAATTATCAAAAAAATATAAAGATTTATTTGAGGTGAACTACGGAAAGACTCCTTAATTTTTCAAAAATTTTAATATCTTTCTTTTTCTATCTTTTTTTTCATTAATTATTATAAAAAAGACACCTTTTGAAATATTTTTCAAATTAATTTTCAATTCAATATCAGATACTCTTTCCGAATCAAAATTTAATTGATTGCCAATGAGGCTGTGAATTTTAAAATCAAAATCATCAATATTAAGTTTGTCTTGAAACTTTAATGTAATATAATCAGTAGCTGGATTAGGATATAAATCAATATTTATACCCTTTATTAAATCCTGAGAATATAAATTATATGAAAAAAAAGTAAATAATATTAAAATAAAATTTTTCATTGAATCATTTATGTATCAAAGAAAAGGAAATAATATTTAGAATCAAAAAATGCTAAGAATAAGAAAAGTTAATTTTTATTAAAATAAATCAGTAACTCTATTTGCAATCCAATCGCCAACATAAGAAGTTGAAAAATTATTTTTTGATGAAATATCTTCAGTAACTATATTTGAATCAATAGCATCTTTTACAGCTTTTTGAAGAATATCAGATTCTTTATTCATATTAAATGCTAAATTCAACATCATTCCTGCTGACAAAATCATAGCCATAGGATTAGCTATATTTTTTCCTGCTGCTTGAGGATAAGAACCATGTATTGGTTCAAATAATGATATTTTATCTCCTATTGATGCAGATGGCAACATACCTAAAGAACCAGTTATTACAGAAGCTTCGTCAGTAATTATATCACCAAACATGTTTTCAGTTAAAATAACATCAAAATCAGATGGGTTTGTTATAATTTTCATTGCTGCATTATCTACAAAGAGATAATTCACATTAATATCAGAATATTTAGTTTTTGCCATTTCCTGAACCACTTCTCTCCATAATCTAGATGTTGATAAAACATTGGCCTTATCAACTAATGTTAATTCTTTTTTTCTTTTATAAGCTTCTTTAAAAGCAAGTTCAGAAATTCTCATAATTTCTTTTTTTGAATATGAACAAGTATCATAAACAGTATTTCCATCTTTTGAAACTCCTTTATCTCCAAAATAAATACCTCCTGTTAATTCTCTATAAACTACAAAGTCAACATTTTTAATAATTTCTTTTTTAAGAGGAGATGCATCTATTAATGAAGAATATGTTTGAATAGGTCTAACATTCGCATATAAGCCCAAATATTTTCTCATTTCCAAAAGACCATCTTCAGGTCTAATTTTTGCTTTAGGGTCATTATCATATTTAGGATCACCAATTGCTCCAAATAAAATAGCATCAGAAGTTTTACATATTGATTTAGTGGTATCAGGAAAAGGATGATCTTCTTTATCTATAGCTGCAGCACCAATTAAAGCATTATTATAATTAAATTTTACTCCAGTTTTTAAACAAATTACTTCTAAAACTTTAATAGCTTCTTTAATTACCTCTGGACCAATGCCATCTCCTCCTAAAACTGCAATATTCTTTATCATTAACTATTTGTTTTCAAAATTGATAATTTTATCTTTTATACTAAGTAAATAATCAATATTATCAAATCCATTTAGCAAGCAAGATTTATTGTATTCGTTTATTGAAAAATGTTCTTTGATCTTTAAAACTTCTGAATAGAACAATTGATTTTCTAAATCAACAGTAAATTTACAATCAGGGTTTTTATCTATTTTATCAAAAATATTTTGAATAACTTTTTCTTCTAATTGGATAGTTAATAATCCATTATTCAAAGAATTGCTTTTAAAAATATCAGCAAAAAAACTACTTATGACAACCCTAAATCCATGATCATAAATAGCCCATGCAGCATGTTCCCTACTTGATCCACATCCAAAATTTCTTCCTGCAATTAAAATTTTTGAATTTTTATTATGAAAATTTAATATAAAATCTTTTATTGGCTTATTATTTGAATCATATCTCCAATCTCTAAATAGATTTTCACCAAAACCTTCTCTAGAAATAGCTTTCAAAAAACGTGCAGGTATAATTTGATCAGTGTCAACATTTTCTATTTTTAATGGGGTTAATTGAGAAGATAGTTTAATAAATTTTTCCATATTATATATATTCTCTTATATCAGATACACAACCATTTATAGCAGAAATTGCAGCAGTAACTGGGCTAGCTAAAAATGTTCTTGAACCAGGACCTTGCCTACCTTCAAAATTTCTATTAGATGTTGAAACACAATAATTTTCTTTTGGTATTTTATCCTCATTCATAGCTAAACAAGCTGAACAACCAGGTTGTCTAAATTCAAAACCAGCATTAATAAATATCTTATTTAATCCTTCATCTATAGCTAATTTTTCAACTTTTTTAGAGCCTGGAATTACCCAAGCATTGACATGATCAGCTTTTTTCTTTCCTTCAATAATTTTAGCAGAAAGTCTTAAATCTTCAATCCTTGAATTTGTACAGCTTCCAATAAAAACATAATCAATTTTATGATTTAATAACTTTTCACCTGACTTTAAACCCATATACTTTAAAGATTTATTAAATGATTCAGTAGAATTTTCAATTGCTGATTTAGGAATAGCTTCTCCTATTTTTATCCCCATACCTGGATTGGTACCATAAGTAATCATAGGTTCAATGTCATTTGCATCAAATTTTAACACTTTATCAAAAATAGCATCATAATCAGATTTTAAATTATTCCATTTTTTAACTGAATGATCAAATTCTTTATTCTTAGGGGCAAATTCTTTTCCTTTTATATAAGAATAAGTTATTTCATCTGGAGCAATCATTCCTCCCCTAGCTCCCATTTCTATACTCATGTTACAAATTGTCATTCTTGCCTCCATAGATAATGATTCGATTGCTGACCCTGCAAACTCTATAAAATATCCAGTTCCACCAGATGCACTTATCTTTGAAATAATATATAGTATAATATCTTTTGAAAAAACACCTTTATTTAGTTTACCATTAATTTCTATCTTCATTTTTTTAGGTTTATTCTGAAGCAAACATTGAGTCGCTAAAACCATTTCCACTTCACTAGTTCCTATACCAAATGCAATTGAACCAAATGCTCCATGAGTAGAGGTATGACTATCACCACAAACAATAGTCATTCCAGGTTGTGTTATTCCAAGCTCTGGTCCAATAACATGAACTATACCTTGATATTTATGACCTAATCCATAAAGATTAATACCAGTTTCATTGCAATTTTTTGTTAATGTTTCAACTTGATTCCTTGATAACTTTTCTTGAATAGGTAAGTGTTGATTTATAGTAGGCACATTATGGTCCGCTGTTGCAATTGTTTTTTCTTTTCTAAAAACATCAATATTTCTTCTTTTTAAACCAGAAAATGCTTGTGGACTAGTAACTTCATGAATTAAATGTTTATCAATATATAATACACTTGGACCATTTTTTATAGAATCTACAATATGATTATCCCAAACTTTATCAAATAATGTTTTCCCCATATTATTTTTTATCTCCGACTAACTCATATAAATCTTCATCATGTAAAAGCTTTCTTTCATCAGCCATGTTAAGGAATTTTATATAAAGGGTCTCCATTTCAATTTTAGTAAATTCATAACCTAATAACTTCAATCTATGACCTAATGCAGCTCTACCACTTCTTGCTGATAAATCAATAGATGACGCTTCAACTCCAACATCTGATGGATCAATAATTTCATAAGTTTCTCTATGTTTCAAAAATCCATCTTGATGAATTCCTGATGAATGAGCAAATGCATTAGACCCTACAATAGCTTTATTTCTCTGAACTGGCATATTCATTATTTTACTAACTTTTTTACTTAATGGAACTATTTTTTTAGTATTAATATTAGTCTTCATATTTAAATTAGGATGAGCATGAAGTATCATTACAATTTCCTCTAGAGAAGTATTCCCGGCTCTCTCACCTATTCCATTCATTGTAACTTCAACCTGCCTAGCACCATTTTGTAATCCTGATAATGAATTAGCAGTAGCTAAACCTAAATCATTATGGCAATGAACAGATACAATAGCCTTATCAATATTAGGAACATTATTAATTAAAAACTTTATTTTATCTCCATACATAGAGGGAATATTATACCCAGTAGTATCTGCAATATTTATTACAGTAACACCTGCATCAATAACTGATTCTACCATCTTTGCAAGAAAATCCTGATCAGCTCTTCCTGCATCCTCAGGATAAAACTCAATATCATCAAAATATTTTCTAGCATATTTCACAGTAGATATGGCCTGTTCTAATATTTTTTCTCTAGTTGACTTGAACTTATACTTTATATGTATATCAGAAACGCCAATTCCAGTATGTAATCTTTTTCTTTTAGCCTCCTTTAATGATAGAACTGCCATATCAATATCCTTAACAACAGCTCTACTCAAAGCACATATAATAGGTTTTTTTACATTTTTAGAAATTTCAACTACTGAACTAAAATCACCTGGGCTTGAAATAGGAAATCCCGCTTCAATTACATCGACGCCTAGATCTTCTAGTCCTAAAGCCAACTCAACTTTTTCTTTTGTATTTAGTTGACATCCAGGAACCTGTTCGCCATCTCTAAGAGTTGTATCAAAGATGTATATTCTATTTTTAGACATAAATTTTTTAAAAAATAACTTTAAAGAACTTTAAGTTACATATTTTTAACTATTTCTTGACCAAACTGGGAACAAGAAAGAAGAGTAGCATCATTCATTTGTCTTTCAAAATCATAAGTGACTTTTCTAGACTCAATAGATTTAATCAATCCCTTATATATTAAATTTTTCGCATCGTCCCAGCCTAAATGCTCAAGCATCATAGCACCAGATAAAATTACAGACCCAGGATTAACTTTGTCTTGTCCAGCATATTTTGGAGCAGTTCCATGAGTAGCTTCAAATATAGCATGGCCGGTTTCATAATTAATATTAGCTCCAGGAGCTATTCCTATACCACCTACAATTGCAGCTAAAGCATCAGAAATATAATCCCCATTTAAGTTCATAGTTGCTATAACTGAGTATTCTTTTGGTCTGAGTAATATTTGTTGAAGAAAAGCATCGGCAATAACATCTTTTATAATAATCTTATGAGAATCAATATTAATAATCTGCCATGGACCTCCTTCATAATCTACAGCGCCATACTCATCTTTGGCTAACTGATATCCCCAGTCTCTAAATCCTCCTTCAGTATACTTCATTATATTTCCCTTATGAACAAGGGTTACTGAATCTTTTTTATTTTTTATAGCATATTCAATTGATGATCTTACTAATCTATTAGTACCTTCAATAGATATTGGCTTAATACCTAAACCTACAGTATCTGGAAATCTAATTTTATCATATCTAGAACTAAAATTTTCTTTAAGTATTTCTTTCAACTTTAAATTTTCTTTAGTTCCATTTTCAAATTCAATACCAGCATAAATATCTTCAGTATTTTCTCTAAAAATAACCATATCTGTAGCAGCTGGGTTTTTGACCGGCGATGGAGTTCCATTAAACCACCTAACGGGTCTAACACAAGCAAAAAGATCTAACTTTTGTCTTAAGGCAACATTTAAAGATGTCATTCCTCCACCAACTGGAGTAGTTAATGGACCTTTAATACCAACAAGATACTTATTAAATGCATCTAAAGTTTCTTTGGGTAACCATTCGCCAGTTTTATTATATGCTTTTTCTCCTGCAAGAACTTCTTTCCATATAATTTTTTTTGTTCCATTATATGCTTTTTCTACAGCAGAATCAAAAACAAATTTACTTGCTGGCCATATATCAACACCTATACCATCACCTTCAATAAAGGGTATTACCGGGTTATCTCCTACGTTTAACTTTCCACTTAAAATTTTTATAATATCTCCTTCCATAAATCGAAAGCAATTATAGATATTTTTTAATAAAATGAATAGAATAAATTGTGGAAAAAATTATTTCCATTTTATATTACAACCCATGCTTGGAAACTGCTTATTAGTTATTTTTTTTTCTGAAGTAAAAGAATCTATAGCATTTCTTAAATCTTTACCATCTATATTAAAATCATTCCCTGGAGAAGAACTATCCATACGGCCTCTGTATATTAACTTTTTTTCATGATTAAACAAATAAAATTCAGGAGTGCATTCTGCCATAAAAAGTTTAGCAACTTCTTGAGATTCATCATATAAATATGGAATATCTAGTTCTAATTTTTTAAATAAAAGATTCATTTTTTCTGGTGAATCTTGAGGATAATTAATAATATCATTTGAGCTAATAGCTACAAATTGAATATTATGATTTTGATACTTTGATACTAAAGACCTTATCTGATCATGATAATGAATAACATATGGACAATGATTACAAATTATCATAACAACAGTACCTAAATTCTTAGATAAGTTTGTTTCAGAATAAATTTCATTATTCATTACATTATTAAGCTTAAATGAAGGAATTCTGGTTCCAAGAGGTAACATTTTTGAATAAGTAAGAGACATATAAGATTATTTTATTTTTTTTATTTCATTTAAAATTTTAAATTAAACAAAAATTAACCCTATGAAAAAAATTCTACTACTATTATTATATATAATTTCCTCTAACATAGCACTAAGTCAAATTGACGTTGCCCCTGATAGAAATCGAGGAGAAGGTCCATTTAATCAACTAATAATTAGAGGTGCAACCCTTATTAATGGAAATGGAGCCCCTCCTACTGGTCCTGTTGATGTAACTATTGAAAAAAATAAAATAGTAAGTATAAAAAACGTAGGTTATCCTGGATTAAAAATTAATGAAAATAGAAGACCAAAACTTAAAAATGGAGGAAAAGAAATAGATGCTCATGGAATGTATTTGCTTCCAGGTTTCATCGATATGCATGGACATATTTCATCTCAAAGATCTGGAAAAGCTGAATATGTTTATAAATTATGGCTAGCTCATGGAATTACTACAATTAGAGATCCATCTTGTGGACAAGGTTTAGATTGGGTATTGCAACAAAAAGAAGAAAGTAAAAAAAATAAAATAACAGCTCCTAGGATTCTAGCATATACTGGATTTGGACAGGGAGCAAAAAATGGAATAAATTCTCCTCAAGAAGCAATTGACTGGGTAAGAAAAAATGCAGAAAAAGGAGCTGATGGTATTAAATTTTTTGGCTCAAGACCTGATATATTTAAAGCAGCACTTCAAGAAAATAAAAGGTTAGGATTAAGATCAGCTTGTCATCATGCTCAAATGGATGTTGCACTAATGAATGTTTTAGAAACCGCAAGAAATGGTTTAACTACAATGGAGCACTGGTACGGACTTCCAGAAGCACTTTTTGAAGATAAAACAGTTCAAAATTATCCATTGGATTATAATTATATGAATGAAGGAAATAGATTTGAAGAAGCTGGAAAACTATGGAGACAAGCAGCTAAACCATTTTCTCAAAAATGGAATGATGTTATGAATGAACTTATTTCTTTGGACTTTACCATAGATGTAACTTTTGTTCCATATAGTATTTTTAGAGATGTTCAAAGAGGAAGTAGCTTACCCTGGCATAAAGATTATACTAGACCTGCACTTCTTAAATTTTTTCTTCCTGCTAGAGATTCACATGCTGCAGCTTACTATGATTGGGGAAGTGAAAAAGAAACTGAATGGAAAGAGAATTATAAACTTTGGATGAAATTCATAAATGAATATAAAAATAGAGGAGGTAGAGTAACAGCTGGAGCTGATTCTGGTTATATGTATAATTTATATGGGTTTGGATATGTACAAGAATTAGAGTTATTAAGAGAAGCTGGCTTTCATCCTATGGAAGTTATTCAATCAGCAACTTTAAATTCTGCTGAAGCTATTGGAATGGAAAAAGAAATAGGAACTATTGAAGTTGGTAAATTTGCTGATATGATTTTAATGGATGAAAACCCACTTAAAAATCTAAAGTATCTATATGCAACAGGTGACATAAAATTAGATGATAACAATAATATTGTAAGAGTTGGTGGGGTAAAGTATACAATTAAAGATGGAATAATATATGACTCTAAACAACTTCTTAAAGACGTAAAAAAAATAGTTGATGAAGAAAAAGAATCTACTCCGGGCTGGGAAAAGTTACTTTTTGAATCAATAGGCAATTAAATTTATAACCCAAGTTCTTTAAGTTGATTTTTATCAACTTTTGAAGGAGAGTCAATCATTACATCACGTCCAGATGTGTTTTTAGGAAATGCTATAAAATCTCTAATAGAATCTTTGCCAGAAAATAATGCACATAATCTATCAAACCCAAATGCAATTCCTCCGTGAGGAGGTGTTCCATACTGAAATGCATTTAATAAAAATCCAAATTGTTCTTCATACTCTTCTTTTGTAAAACCAAGAATACCAAACATTTTTTCTTGTAATTCTCTTTCAAAAATCCTTATTGATCCACCTCCAATTTCAACTCCATTAATAACTAAATCATATGCGTTTGCTCTTACTGATCTGGGGTCATCTTTAAGTAAATGAATATCTTCCTCTATCGGTGAGGTAAATGGGTGGTGCATAGCATTAAATTTTTTTGACTCTTCATTCCATTTAACAAGAGGAAAATTAACTACCCATAAAGGTTTAAAATCATCAGGATTTCTTAAGTTAAGACTGGTTCCCATAAAAAGTCTAAGCTCTGACAAGGCATTTTGTGTTATATTTATTTCTCCTGCTAAAATTAGAATCAAATCTCCTTTTTTTGCATTGCAATTTGAGGAAATTTTCAAAAGATCTTCTTGACTATAAAATTTATCAACTGAAGATTTAAGATTTCCATCATCATTATATTTTATATATACTAACCCCTTAGCACCTATTTGAGGTCTCATAACAAAATCTGTAAGTTCATCAATTTGCTTTCTAGAATATTCTGAACATCCAGTAGCATTAATAGATAAAACTATATCAGCATTATCAAAAACATTAAATCCATTACCTTTTACACATTCTGATACATTACAGAATTTCATTCCAAAACGAGTATCTGGTTTATCATTGCCATAATATTTGATAGCTTCAGAATACTCCATTATTGGAATTTCACCAATATCTATATTTAAAACTTTTTCAAATAAGTTTGTGATTAATCCCCCGAACATAGATAAAACATCATCTCTTTGAACAAATGACATTTCACAATCTATCTGTGTGAATTCTGGTTGTCTATCCGCTCTTAAATCTTCATCTCTAAAACACTTAACAAGTTGATAATATTTATCAAATCCCGAAACCATTAAAAGTTGTTTAAATGTTTGAGGTGATTGAGGTAAAGCATAAAAGTCTCCCTTATTTAATCTAGAAGGCACAATAAAATCCCTTGCTCCTTCAGGAGTCGACTTTATTAAAACAGGAGTTTCAATTTCTATAAAATCTTTTGAATCTAAAAATTTTCTTGTGCTTTGCATTAATTTATGTCTAAGCATTATATTTTTTTGAATAGGCTTCCTTCTTAAATCTAGATACCTATATTTCATTCTCAAATCTTCACCCCCATCTGTTTTATCTTCAATAATAAAAGGAGGTATTTTGGATTTATTTAAGAATTTAATTTGGTTTACAATAATTTCAACATCACCTGTTTTAATATTTTTATTTTTTGAAGATCTTTCTGAGACTATTCCATCAACCTTTAAAACAAACTCTCTACCACATTCTCTAGCTTTTTTATAAACTTCAACTTTTGTAGCTGATTCTTCAAAAATTAATTGAGTAATACCATACTTATCTCTTAGATCTATCCATATCATCTTACCTTTATCTCTTACTTTTTGAACCCAACCACATAAAGAAACATTTGATCCAACATCATTAATTCTTAATTCCCCACATGTATGTGATCTTAACATAATTAAATTTTACAAACAAAATTAATAGATTTATAAACAATGCATTCATTTTTTTTATAATCTTACATCTACTATGAATTTAATAATCAAAAGAGATGAGCACTATATGAAACTAGCCTTAAAAGAAGCAAAAAAAGCATATGAAGAAGAGGAAATTCCTATTGGAGCTATAATTGTATTAGAAGATAAAGTTCTAAGCAGAGGATATAATCAATCTCAAAGATTAAATGATTCTACAGCTCATGCAGAAATGATTGCAATAACATCTGCTCAAAATAAACTTGGTAGTAAATATCTAAATAAATGTGAATTATATGTAACATTAGAACCTTGCACAATGTGCACTGGAGCAATTAATTTATCTAAAATATCAAAAGTAATTTATGGTCTTGATGATAAAGAAAAAGGTTATTTAAAAAAATCTTTAAAATCTATTAATAATAAATTACTTATTACATCTAATATTCTTGAAAAAGAATGTAAAGAATTATTAAATTCATTTTTTTTTAAATTAAGAAGTTGATTCTACACAATTTCATCTAAAATTCTTATCTTGATATATATTTATTTTTAAATTTTAATTTTTATATAATATGGCTTTCTCATTACCAAAATTACTTTACTCTTATAATGATCTTGAACCTTATATTGATGCAAAAACAATGGAAATTCATCACTCCAAACATCACAATGCTTATATAACAAATTTAAATAATGCAATATCTGGAACATCAATTGAAAACTTATCGATTGAAGATATATGTAAAAATCATTCTGAAAATATGCCAATTAGAAATAATGGAGGCGGTCATTATAATCACTCTTTATTTTGGAATATTCTTTCGCCTGAGGGTGGTGGAAACCCTAATGATAAAATTGCTGAATTAATAAATTCAAGCTTTGGATGTTATGATAATTTTAAAGAAAAGTTCACAAATGCTGCAATGACAAGGTTTGGATCAGGATGGGCATGGTTATGCAAAGTAGATAATCATGTAGAAATATGTTCTACACCTAACCAAGATAATCCTTTAATGCCAGGTATTTGTAAAGATGATAGTATCCCTTTATTAGGATTAGATGTCTGGGAACATGCATATTACTTAAACTATCAAAATAGAAGACCAGATTATGTTAGTGCATTCTTTAACTTAATTAATTGGAAAGAAGTCAATAATAAAATATGATTAATTCAAGGAGATCCTTTTTCAAAAACACTGCTAAAGTGGGAATTGGTACTTCATTATTTTCAGGGTTATCTCTTTCAGCAATTGCATCTATGAGAAAATATGTTTCTCCTAATGAAAAAATAAATTTTGGAGTTATAGGTTGTAGAGGAATGGGCTGGAGTGATATGAACTCAAGCTTAAAGAATAGTGAAGTTGATTGTATTGCATTATGTGATATAGATCAAAATGTTTTAAAGAAAAGATCTGAAGATGTAAAAAAAATCACAGGTAAAAAACCTACTTTATATAATGATTATAGAAAATTACTAGAAAATAAAGATATTGATGCGGTAATAATTGGAACACCTGATCATTGGCATTGTCTTAACCTTGTTGATTCTTTAGAGGCAGGAAAACATGTTTACTGTGAAAAACCAATATCAAATTCAATTGCCGAGGCAAATATTATGCTAGATTCTGCTAAAAGACATGGAAAATGTGTTCAAGTAGGGCAATGGCAAAGAAGTGGAGGTCAATACAAAGATGCATTGGAATATCTTTGGTCTGGAAAATTAGGTAAAATAAGGTTAGTAAAAGTATGGGCTTATCAAGGTTGGTACGGATGGGTTGATGAAAAACCTAATACAGATACCCCAAAAGGTATAGATTATAAAATGTGGTTAGGACCAAGCCCAATGAGAAAATTTAATGAAAATAGATTTCACTTTACCTTTAGATGGTATTGGGATTATGCAGGAGGCCTTATGACAGATTGGGGAGTACATGAAATTGATATTGCTTTATTTGGTATGAAAGCAAAAGATCCTATCTCAGTTATGGCTTCAGGAGGTAAATTTGGATATCCAAATCAAGATACTGAAACACCAGACACCTTACAAACAGTATATGAATACGATAACTTCACTATGCTATGGGAACATGCCAATGGAATTAGTAATGGAAATTATGGGAAGAGCGAAGGAATAGCTTTCATAGGAAGCCAAGGAACACTAGTAGTTAACAGAGGTGGCTGGGAAGTTATCGCTGAAAAAGATCATAGGAATGGAGGAAATTTATATATTGATCAAATACCAAAAAAATCATCTACTATCAATGCTCTTGATGCTCATACTAAAAATTTTATTGATTGTATAAAAAACAATGATTTAAGCTCTCTAAACTGTGGAATTGAAAGTGGAAGTATTGCTGCAATCAATGCGCATATGGGAAATATTGCTTATAAAACCGGAAACAAAATATTTTGGAATAAAAAAATGAAAAATTTTGGTAATGATTACAAAGCAAATAGTTTAATTACTCCAAAATATAATAATGGTTGGAAACTACCTAGAATTTAATTTTTTATCCACTATTTTTTTTAGTTCAATAATTTCATCTCGTAATCTTGCAGCTTCAAAAAAATCTAATTTTTTTGCAGAAATTTCCATTTTCTTTTCGTTTCTTAATATAATTTTTTTGATTTCATCATTATCCATTTTTTTTATAACTGGATCAATTTCAAGATTTGATTTAAACTGATGTTCTATATTTGATTTTTGACCAACTGAGGTTTGAGCCATTATACTTTCTTTTGATTTTGAGACTGTTTTTGGTATAATATTATTTTTAATATTATATTCATTTTGAAGCTTTCTTCTTCTCTCTGTTATCTTGATAGTAGACTTTATTGATTTTGTTAACTTATCAGCATACATAATAACTAAACCATTAATGTTTCTTGCTGCTCTACCTGAGGTCTGAATTAATGATTTTTCATTTCTTAAAAAACCTTCTTTATCTGCATCAATAATAATAACAAGTGATACTTCAGGTAAATCCAACCCTTCTCTTAATAAATTAACACCTACTAAAACATTAAAATCTCCAAGCCTTAACCCTCTTAAAATATTAACTCTCTCTAATGTATCTATCTCTGAGTGCATATACCTACAACTAACACCACTATTATATAAGTACTTTGAAAGTTCTTCAGACATTCTTTTAGTAAGAGTTGTTATTAATATTCTTTCATCTTTATCAACTCTAAGATTAATTTCATTTAAAATATCATCAATTTGATTTTCTGATTTTCTAACTTCAATTTTAGGATCAAGTAACCCCGTAGGTCTTATTATTTGTTCAACAATTGAACCTCCTGAGCAATCAAGTTCATAATCAGATGGAGTAGCACCAACAAATATTACTTGATTTATCATTGATTCAAATTCTTGAAAATTTAAGGGTCTATTATCTAGAGCGGAAGGTAGCCTAAAACCATATTCAACTAAATTCATTTTTCTAGATCTGTCACCTCCCCACATTGCTTTTACCTGAGGAATTGTTACATGACTCTCATCTATAAACATTAAAAAATTATCAGGAAAATAATCAATTAAACAAAAAGGTCTTTTACCAGGATCTCTCCTATCAAAATATCTAGAATAATTTTCAACACCTGAACAATAACCAATTTCATTTATCATCTCTATATCAAATTCTGTTCTTTCTTTTATTCTTTTAGCTTCAAAAAATTTACCTTCCTTTTCAAAAAAATTAATTTGTTTCTCTAAGTCTCTTTCTATTTCTTCTAATGCTATATCTATAACATCCTTAGAAGTAACAAATAAATTAGCTGGATAAATAACAATACTTTCTTGATCAGATATTTTTCTTCCTGTTGAAGGATCAACTTTTTGTATAGATTCAATTTCTTTACCCCAAAAAATTATTCTATAAATAAAATCATCATATGCAACAAAAACATCTAAAGTATCACCCTTTAATCTAAAAGATCCTCTTTTAAAATCTTCTTCGTATGACCTTTCATAAAGTATATCAACAAATAAAAAAAGTAACTCCTTCAAATTAAATTTATCTCCTACTTTTAGTTTTACTACATTTTTACCAAAATCATCAGGATTACCAATACCATATATACAAGAAACAGATGCTACAACGATAACATCCTTTCTACCTGACAAGAGAGATGAGGTTGCACTAAGTCTAAGTTTTTCTATTTCTTCGTTTATAGATAAATCTTTTTCTATATAAACATTAGTTGTAGGAATATATGCTTCAGGTTGATAATAATCATAATATGAAATAAAATATTCAACTGCATTATCTGGAAAAAATTGCTTTAACTCACCATATAATTGAGCAGCTAATGTTTTGTTATGACATAGAATAAGTGTTGGTTTATTCTGGTCTGCTATCACATTAGCCATTGTAAATGTTTTACCAGAACCAGTAACACCTAATAATACTTGAGCTTTTTCAAAATTATTTATACCACTAATTAATTTTTTAATAGCAACAGGCTGATCACCTTTAGGTTCAAAACTTGACTTTAAATTAAAATTCAATCTTAAAATTATTTATTCCACAAATCCCATGAAATTTCAGCTTGTCTATAAAGCATTTCTAGTCCATTTTTTACTTTAGCTCCTTTTTGCAAAGCTTTTTTTTGTAACACAGTTATCTCCGGATTATAAACTAAATCATAAACATAATTTTCTTCATTAATTAAAGTAAAATCAAGATGTGGAAATAGTTCAACTTTAGGGTACATACCAAGAGGTGTAGTATTTACTATTAATCTATATTCTTTAATAATAGAATTATTTAGATCTTTATATGAAATTTTATTATGAGCTGATTTTCTAGAAACAACCTGAAAATCAATACCTAAATCTTTTAAAGCATAACCAACTGCTTTAGAGCTACCACCCGAACCAAATATTAAAGCATTATAATTATAAGAAGGCAACCAATCTATTAAAGTATCTCTAAATGCAAGATGATCTGAATTATATCCTATTAATTTTCCATTAATAAATTTAATTACATTAACTGAACCAATTTTAAAAGCAATTTCATCTACTTCATCTAAAAATGGAATGATTTTTTCTTTAAATGGAATAGTTACATTTAAACCTTTTAATTCTTTTTCTATTTTTACTAATGATTTAAAATTATTTAAATCATTTAATTCATAATTATTATATGTTGAGTTATCTATTTTTTCATTATAAAATTTTTTTTTAAAAAATTCTTTAGAAAATGAATGCCCTAAAGGATAACCTATTAAACCATATTTTTTCATTTTTTTAATTTTAATGCATACGATAAAATTCCTATTACTAAAAAGATTAAGATAGAAATAATAAAATAATTTTCATCTCCTGATAAATTAGTATATGTTTTAGGAAAATAATTTAAATCTTCATGTATCCAAGGCCAAACTTTATTTAATGCTCCTAGCATTAAACCAGATAAAAAAAGGATAGTTGATGAGTAATAATATGATAATAACCAGTTAATAATTTTAGAAAATAAAAAGATTCCAGTAATAGCTCCTAAAATAAAAATTAAGATAACATCAAATCTTAGAAATTTAACTGACTCTAAAATATATTCATACTTACCTAATATTAAAAGAATATAACTACCTGAAATCCCAGGAAGCAACATAGCAGATATTGCAATGCAAGCGGATAAATAAATAGAGATATAATTATTGGAAACAGATATAGGATCAATTAGAGATATAAAATACCCAAAACAAATACCAATTATTACCATAGTAATTTTATATAATTCATATGGCTTCTGATTAAAAATTAATTTTATTGAAGAAAATAAAATTAAACTAAAAAAAAATGAAAATATTAGAACTCTATAATCACTAAGTAAGTAAGAAATTAAATTAGAAAAACTAAAAATAGCAAAAACTATTCCAAAGAAAATCGGTAATAAAAATTGTAGATTTATTTGTTCACTTAATTCCTTAAAGTTTAATGAGAATAATAACTTTATAGATTTAAAATTTATAGATTTCAATGAACTAATAAATTCTTTATAAATACCTAAAATTAATGCTACAGTACCCCCTGATACTCCGGGAATTAAATCAGCTAAACCCATTGATAACCCTTTAAAAAATAATATAAATTGTTTTGAATTCATCAACTACTTTAAGAATTCATCAAAGGTATCTCCCCTTATTCCAATCCTTATAGTTTCTAATGATATTATTTCATCTGGACTAATATTTCCAAGATTAACATTTTGACCAAGTAACTTAATAAACCAAACTTGCTGAACTTTTTTTGGAGCTTCCCAAATAATTTTTTCTTTAGGTATCTCAGTAAGTATTTCTTCTACTAATCCTTGTCTTACTTCACCTGATGATCTAAATAGCCCAACATTACCAGACTCTCTAGCCTCCCCAATAACTTTCCATGCACCAGCTTTAAGTTCAGCTCTCATTTGTCTAATCCATTTATAAGGTGGAATAATTTTTGTAGTGTCTTTTGAACCAACTTCTGAAAGAACAGTTACATGATTAGATAATTCTGTTATATACTCACATTTTTTCTTATGCGTTATAGTCATGGAACCATCAGATACTTCTGCATATTTTAAATCAAAATCTTTTATAACTTTTATATAGTCTTTAAACTGATCCCTTATTACAAATGCCTCAAATAATGTTCCTCCAAAATAAACGGAAATATTAGCGTCATGAAATAATTTAATTTTTTCTTTTAAATTTTCAATTAAATAAGAGGTTGCCCAACCAAATTTTACAAAATCAATATATTTTCCACTTGATTCAATAACATCTTTACACTGTCTTATGCTAGAACCTTTATCAATGACCATTGTTATCCCATTTTCTCTAGGCTTAAGATCCCTATCTGGTATACTGTCTAAATGATAGTTCATAATTCATTATTTTTTTTAAACTGATTTATCACCCTTATCAAAGCCGATTGAGCTTCAAATTTCGGAATAAAATCAAATAAAACATCATGATTATCAAAATTCATTGATAATGCACTCTCTAAAACATTAATTGCCTCTTTATATTTGCCTGCATCTAATAAGTAAACGACAAGCCTATAATTAAATAAAGATTCAACGGGATTTTCCTCAATTGCATCCCTGATTATAGATATTGCTTTATCAATATCTCCACTCTCAAAATAAATAAAAGAAAAATCTAAATTGGAGTCAACATCTCCAGGGTATAATTCAATAATTCTAGTATAGACTTCTATACTTGATACTAGATTACCAACTTTAAACTCAGTAAATGCTAACGATTTTAAAAACTTCAAATTGTCATTATCTAACTTTTGGGCTTTTTTAAAATAATGAATTGCTTCAAACCATTTATCCATAGAAGATAAACATTTACCCAAACCATAATATGAATCTTTATAAAATTGATCTATTTTAATAGACCTTTGATAAAATTTAATAGACATGTTATAATCCTTTAAAAAATAATAAGCTTTTCCTAATTTAGAATAAATTTTAGGAGAAGGTCCATCTAATTCCAATGCTTTATCAAAGCTTTTTTTTGCTAATTCATATTTTTTTAATTTTAAATAACTTTCACCTAAGCTTAAATAAGCAGATGAATATTCATCATCTATAGCTATTGCATAATCAAAGGCTTCAGCTGCACTAGAATACTTTTTTAACTTTTTATATATATTCCCTAGATTAAACCAAGCAAACTCAGAAAATGGATCTTCATCTATAAATTTTTTATAATAATGAATACTATTTTCTAACTCACCTGTAAGGTTTAAACAATATGCCAAATCATACAATGCATTTTCATGATTAATATTAATTTCAATGGACTTTTTAAAATATTTAGTAGCATTTTTAAATTTACCATTAGCTTGATGTGCAAGTCCAATCTGATAAAAAATTTCATCATTATTTTCTGATAAATGAAGTGCTTTTTTAAATGTCTCTATAGCTTCATCATATAAACCTAAAATAATTTTTATTTGACCAGTTAAAATAAAAATGTTTTCATCAGTTGGATTAAGAGCATGGGCTTTATCCAATGATATGATCGCCTTAGTGAATTTTTGAAGAGCAATAAGAATATTTGCTTTTTGAATTAATAAATCTGAAGAAAATTTATGTTGAGAAAGAGCTATATCAATAGCCTTTAATCCTAATTTGAATTTGTGATTATCAATATACCATTTTACTATTCTCTCATAATATTCAGAGTCATAATAAAAATCATTATTATTTTTAACATTGAATTCAAATTCTAAAACTAACTTTTGAAGTTCTTCTTGTCTTTTCTTAAACTCTTCAGCCATCTTGAAACAAAGATTATTATTATGAATATAAAGCTACAAATTATATTGATTATTTATAATTTTTTTAAACAATGAAATATAATTTTGTTTTATATGGCCCCGTAGTTCAATGGATAGAATAGGAGTTTCCTAAACTTTAGATGCAAGTTCGATTCTTGTCGGGGCTACAAAATGATTAATATTAAATTAATTTTTATTATTATATTTTTCTTTTATCAATCTGATGGCTATTTAAAAAGAGGCATAAAGAAATATAAAAAAGGAAAATATGAAGAAACTATTTCTTTTTTAAAAAAACAAAAACAGATTTTTAAAACAGAAAATTATTATTTCTATATAGCAAATTCATATTCATTTTTAGGTAAGAATATTGATGCTATAGTATATTACGACTCAGCAATAAGTATAAACTCTAAAAATGATAGAAATTTTGCAGAAAGAGGTCTTTCTTATTTCATTACAGGAAATAGTAAAAAAGCTTTAAAAGATATGAATATTGCTATTAAATTAAATTCGAAAAACTCTAAATACTATGTGAACCGAGGTACAATATATTATGATCTTGGTAATAATGACCTAGCATGTAAAGACTGGAATAATGCAATTAATTTAGACGAATCCAATATATCATATGAAATGATACAATTAAATTGTAATTAATCTTTCTTTTTAAAATCTCCTCTTTTTATAGCTTTAATAAATTTAACCCATGCAAAAGGGTTTAATAATGGATTTGAAGGGAGTTGATATTTTTGAGAAGTTGCTAACATTTGTTGATCCATAAAATATTTATAATTCATATTTGCACTCATTGGTTGGTTACTATACATTTTTCTTAACATATCTTTATTTAAAGATTCGTCTAGATTATCTAAATCTTTTCTATTTGGTAATTCAATAGCTAAAACTGCTTTTTTAAATAAATCTTCAGTTGGGTATGGAAAAATTTCAAGTTCAGGTAAAATAGTTGTATCAGGTTTTAACTCAATAATTAAAGTTACAGACTCTCCCTTATCAGTAGGCATTATAAAATTTTGCTTTTGGTATCCTACTGCACTTACAATTATACTATCAGAACCAAGAACTGGCATTGCAAAGTATCCATATGGGTTTGAAGTAGTACCTCTACCTGCCGCTGGAACATAAATATGTACTCCTCCAACTCCAGAAATACTATCTTTACCAACAACTACACCAGATAATTGTATAATTTTATTTTGACCCTGTGAATATAAATTAACAGAGAAAAACATAAAATTTAAAAATAAAAAAATTATTAGAAAGCTATTTCTTACTATCATTTATAAAATGTTATTAATTTTAACAACGTGCTAAATTAATTAATAAAAATGTTCTTTACACAAACATGTAATTCTTATAACAAGATTTAACAAATAATGAGACTAAAAAAATTTAATATAGAATATGGTAAAACTATTTTCAAATCATTTGCAGACGTAGCAAGAATAAGAATATTGAATTTACTTTCTAATAAAAAAGAGGCATGTATTTCAGATTTAGAAATAGTTTTAAGTTTTACTCAAACAAAAACATCAAGACACATATACTATTTAAAAAATGCAGGATTATTAAACTCAAGAAATGAAGATCAATTCATATATTATTCAATTAAAGAAGAAGCTATGGATATAATTGATCAAATCTTTTTATTTTTAGATAAAGACAACCAACTAAAAAAAGATATAGAAACTTATGATATAATGTACTCTAATAGAGAACTCTCAAAAAATAAGTTAGAGCTAAAATCTTGGAAATAAACAATTAAAACTTAACAATTATGAATAATGCATTTTTTGAAGTACCAATGCCAATTAATGAACCAATATTAAATTATACTCCTGGTTCTAAAGAAAAAAAAGAATTATTAGATACTATTAAAGAATTTAAAAGTAAACCAATAGATATACCTATGTATATAAATGGGGAAGAAATCAAAACGAATAACAAAATTAAAATTACTGCTCCTCATAATCATAAACTTATACTTGGACATTTTAATGAAGGTGATGAATCACATGTTGTTAAAGCTATAGATTCAGCTATGAATGCAAAAAAAGAATGGGCAGAAATGTCTTGGCAGAATAGAGCTTCAATTTTTTTGAAAGCTGCTGATTTAATTGCAGGACCTTATAGAGCAAAAATAAATGCATCCACAATGTTAGGACAATCAAAAAATGTTTTCCAAGCTGAAGTTGATGCAGCTTGTGAATTTATTGACTTTCTAAAATTTAATGCTTCTTACATGGAGGATATATACAAAAATCAACCAGAATCTTCAGATGGAATGTGGAATAGACTAGACTATAGACCATTAGAAGGTTTTATATTTGCAATCAGTCCTTTTAATTTTACTTCAATAGCTGGTAATCTTTGTGCTAGTGCAGCTTTAATGGGAAATACAATTATTTGGAAACCTGCTTATCCTCAAATATATTCTGCTAACATAATTATGGAAATTTTTAAAGATGCTGGCCTTCCTGATGGAGTAATTAATTTAATATATGTTGATGGACCCGTTGCGGGAGATATTATATTTAAACATAAAGACTTTGGTGGATTACACTTTACAGGTAGCACTGCTGTATTTAAACATCTTTGGAAAGAAATTGGAAATAATATTGATAAGTACAAATCATATCCGAGAGTTGTCGGAGAAACAGGTGGTAAAGATTATATAATAGCACATAAATCTGCAGATCCTCTTGAAGTTTCTACAGCAATAATAAGAGGTTGTTTTGAATTTCAAGGACAGAAATGTAGTGCTCCCTCAAGAGTATATATACCTAATAATTTATGGAGTGAAATAAAAAAAAATTTATTAAAGGATATAAAAAGTATAAAAATGGGTGATCCTGAAGATTTTACAAATTTTGTTAATGCAGTAATTGAAGAAAAAGCATTCGATAAAATTACATCATATATAGAAGATGGTAAAAGAGATAAAGACTTAGAATTACTTATTGGAGGAAATCATGATAAAACTAAAGGATATTTTATTGAACCTACTGTTTTTATTAGCAAAGACCCCAAAAATAAATTAATGGTTGAAGAAATATTTGGACCAGTAACAACTATATATATATATGATGAAAATGATTATATAAATACACTTAAGTTAGTTGATGAAACTTCACCATATGCTTTAACTGGAGCTATTTTTGCTAAAAAACAGAAAGCAATAAATTTAGCAACAAAAATTCTAGAATACTCAGCAGGAAATTTTTACATAAATGATAAGCCAACTGGTGCAGTTGTAGGACAACAACCATTTGGAGGAGGTAGAGCATCTGGAACAAATGATAAAGCTGGATCTTACTTAAATTTACTTAGATGGGTCTCACCAAGAACAATTAAAGAGGTATATAACACTCCTAAGAATTATAAATATCCATTTATGAATGAAGAATAACTAAGATTTAATAGGTAGAGTTTTTTTTTCAAAAAATGAAAAATAAAGTACAATTAATGCTGAAATCAAAAAATATATCTGAACAAAAATAATAGCATCATTATTGTAAGTACTTAAGAAAAACCAATCACCATAAATCACTATTAATAAAAAACCTATAGAAGATTTAATGATTTCAAAAATCCATGCATGGGGTTCTTGATCCATAAGACTTGTTAGACCATATATAGATATATATAAAAAAATTGCATAAATAATAGCATCTGAAAAAGTTAACCTATAAAGGTTATTTATGAAATACATCATAAAACAAAATATCAAAACATATTGTAGCCAAGACCAAGCTTGAAGTTTAAATGATAACTTAGGATAATATTTTTCATAATCCATAGAAGAATCAATAAAATCAACCGGAAATTTATTTTTAACATCTTTAGGTCTCCAACCTGTTGGCATAAACCAAATTCTAAACTTATCAATCAAATTCTCTGCTCTCCATGCATCTTTAATTAATAACCATAAGTGTTTAAAATTAATTAAAATTGGATTCCAAGATCTTACAGGTCTTTTTACTCCATAAACAGGAGGTACATCATCTAATTCCTCTTGAAAAGTACCAAATATTTTATCCCAAATAATAAACACTTGAGATAAATTCTTATCTAAATATTCATTATTTATAGCATGGTGAACTCTATGATGTGAAGGAGTAACTAAAATATATTCTAGAAAACCTAGCTTACCAATAAGTCTAGTATGATACCAATACTGAGCAAATAAATGTAATGGTGCTAAAAAAGTAATTACTTCAGCTGGTATACCAAGAATTGATGTTGGAATTAAAAAGATAAAACCTAAAGAGAAAAAATTAGATATTGACTGTCTTAAAGCACATGCTAAATTGAATTCTTCACTGCTGTGATGAATAATATGATGATTCCAAAAATAATTAATACTATGATTAATTCTATGAACCCAATAGCCAGCAAAATCTATCCCTATAAAAGCCAATATATATACAATAAAAGTTGATTCTATCTTAAAGATGGCAAGATTATCAACTAAAAATCCATAAGAAATAATTATAAATGTTAACCCTAAAACATCTCTTATCACATTTGTTAAACCTGAACAAAGACTAGAAAGAGTATCCATACTTCTTATAACAAAAGTTTTATTTACAAATCTTGAATAAAAAATTTCTATAAGAATTAATCCAACAAATAGTGGAATTACAATATTTAAAGTGGTCACATAATAAGTTGGCATTAACAAATTTAATTTTTTTATCGAAAGATATTAACCTTATAGACATCTATATATTTAAAGTATTTGATTTTTACTTATTTTCGCATAATTAAAATTACTAAATGAAATTTTATACATGCTTTTTAGTTTTATTTATATCAATAACTAGTCTAAAAGCTCAAGATTCATATGATTTAATTAAATCTGATCCTAATTCTATTATTATAGATGGAAAAATAAATAATGAAGAATGGAAAAATGCTAAATTGGTAGATCTTAATTTAGAAATCGAACCCGGCTACAATACTAAATCAAAACTCAAAACAACTGGTTATATAACTTATTCTGATAATTATCTTTTTATTGCTTTTTATGCATATGGGAATCCAAAAAATATAAGATCTGCTATAAGACAAAGAGATGATTATGGAATGTGGAATGATGATGTTGTTCTTATACGGTTTGATACGTATAGAGACGCTAGAAATAATATATTGTTAGCATCAAACCCTTTTGGAAGTCAATATGATGTAAAAGGCTTAGATGGATTAACTGATGAAGATAGATATGATGGTTCATTTAATATTAACTATGAGTCAGCTGGAACAATTCTTGAAGATGGTTATAATGTAGAAATGAAAATTCCTTTTTCTTCTTTACCATTTCCAAATGAAACTAATCAAAAATGGAATTTTAATATGTTTAGAAAATACTTTGATGAAAATTCAAATGAAATCCAATTAAGTAATGAAAGTAGAGATAGAGATAATCCTTGTGAAGTATGTCAAGTAACAAAATTATTAATACTTAATAATATTAATATTGAAAAAAAAATTGAACTTCTTCCATACATATCTGGAAACTTAGTTGGTGATTATGAAAATAATACTAATAGAATTAAATATTCAAAACCATCTGTAAATGCCGGTATTGGATTAAATCTTGACATTACAAAAAATACATCATTAGAAGTAACAATTAATCCAGATTTTTCTCAAGTAGAGGCTGATGTAACTCAAATTGATATTAATTCTGCCTATGCTTTACTTTATCCTGAGAAAAGACCATTTTTTAATAGGGGAAGTGATTTAGTCAAATTTTCTGATGGGGCATTTTATTCAAGATCTATTAATAACCCAATATTTTCATCAAAGCTTCTTAGTCAAGGTAAAAATACAAGAGTATTTTTTCTTTCAGCATTAGATAAAAATTCACCATATCAAATTGCTGGAGATGACAGGTCATATTTAGGTCAAGGGAATAAAAGTTTAGTAAATGTATTTAGATACCAAAGAATATTAAAAAATAATAATAAAATTGGTTTATTTTCAAGCAGTAGGTATTATAAAGATGGAGGTTATGGAAACTTATTTGGAATAGATGGATTATTTCAATTATCTAAAATTTGGAAATTAAGTTTTGAATTATTTAAAAACTTTAATGAAGAACCAATTAATAATTGGATTGAATCAGATGATAAATTTAATGATAAAACAGTAAATCTTGATGGAGAAAAATTTAATGGTGATGCAGTTTATTTTAAACTATTAAGAAATACCGAACATTGGATAAGTATGATTGAATATAAAAATCTTTCTCCAGGTTATAGAACTGATGTAGGTTTTGTTGTAAAAAATGATAGAAGATGGCTTACTCTTGTTCAAGGATATAAAAATATAATTAACAAAAAAAATATTCAATCATATGGCTTAGGTTTTAAAGGAGATTTTCTTTACAATTTTAATAATGAATTGAAAGTTATAAGTTTAGATATTATTTCAGAAGCTAAAACAATAGGGAATACAGATATTTCATATACCTATGATTTAGATGTTTTTAAGAACTATGAAGGAAAAGATTATAAAATGATGCCTAAAAATGATATTGATATAAGAAGTAGAGCAACTGAAATTTTTTCTTTTTTCTCAAAATTAAGCTTGGGAAAAGATATTGCTTATAATGAAGAAAATCCTAAAATAGGTAAAGAATTAACTTTTTATACTATGTTAAGTTTTCAAATTAATGATAATTTTAATGTGACACCTAGTATAAGGTATTCTAGATTAAAAGAAATAGAAACAAATAAAAATTATTTTAAGGGTTATATAGCTAGAATAAGTGGAAAGTATCAATTTACTAAATCTATAAGCTTTAGAGTTATTTCTGAATATAATGAATTTCAAAAAAAATTATTAATCCAACCATTATTTAAATGGAATCCAAACCCTTTTACTATATTCTATATAGGAGGAAATCAAAATGCTCTAAGAGAAGAAATTAATAATGAATTTGGATCACTTTATATGGATAATTCTCAATTCTTTATTAAATTTCAGTATCAGATAACTATTTAAAATAATTTATATGAAAAATAGAAGAGAATTTTTAAAAAATGCGGGTTCCACAGCTTTATTTACAGGCTTAGGTTCATCTTTTTTTGTAAGTTGTGATGAAGCAACTGAAGAAGTAAATCCAAACCCAACCCCAGAAAATGGATTTACTCAAGAAGGTAATATATATACTATAAATTTAGATCACCCTGATTTTTCTTCTTTAAAGAATAATGGTTCATGGAAATTATTTTCTGAAGGAGCAATGCTTTTGGTTAATGTTGGAAGTAATATTTATAGAGCCTTCACAAATTCATGTCCTCATTCAGGATGTTCAGATAGTTGGGGTTATTCAAATAATAATTTTACATGTACTTGTCACACTTCAATATTTTCAAATAATGGATCTTTTATTAGTGGGCCAGCAAATCAGGACTTAAAATCATATACATGTATACTGGAGGAAAATATTTTGACTATAACAAAATAATTTAAATCTTTACTATTAAACCATTTTTGTAATAAACCTCCTTTATTAACTCCCCTTCCCTATTGTAAATTCTTGTAAAACCATTTTCAACTCCATTCATCATTTCTCTCTCATCGGTAAGTTTTCCATTGCCAAAGTAATTTTTTTGGAGTCCATCTCTCAAACCATTTTTAAACACCCACTCACTTTTTAAATTACCATTTTTATAAAAAGATTTAGATTCCCCATTTCTAACTAAATTTTTATCAAAAACTTCCTTACTTTCTATTTTACCATTATCATAAAATCTAGAAACCATAATTTTATTTTTAGAATAAGTCCATTCACTTTCAACATTTCCCTTATTATCAATAAGCTTTGTAGATAGATTAATACCATCCTTATATATTTTTTCAACTCTTATTATACCTGAATTATCTTTCTCAATAGCTAAACCTGAAAATTTATTATTATTATAATAAGTAAAACCCTCATCCTGAACTAAATCTGAAAATGGCACACTACTACTACAAGAAAATATAAATAAAGAAATTATTATTAATTTACTTTTGACCATTGTGATTTATAAATTATGCTTCTAAAATACTTTGGGAAAGTATCCATTTCTATTTTTCTTAAATATGTTAAATTAAAATGCTCAGAATCTAAAAAATCTATTTTAAAAGATCTAACGATATCAGTTGGGTATTCTTCATGAGCTAAATAAAGACTATCATCAGTTAATTCATAAACCATTAAATTATTATAATAAAAAACAAGATTATCAGATTGAAAAGATATTATAGGTACTGAACCTGGTTCTATTACTTTTTCTTCATAATCTTCTAATAGTAAATTTTGTTCCCATTTACCTTCTAAAGAAACTTCAGAAGTTGATGAACAAGAAAAAATAATAATTAAAATAAATAAATAAATTATCTCTCGCATAAGATTATTAAATTTATGAAAAAAAAATCATGAATATGAATTTTACTGCTATTATAGGACTAATATTTTTGGTATGGATGACCTATTTTGCTTTAGGAGCATTTGCAAACATGACTGAAAATCCTATTCTATTAAAGTTATTTAAAGCATTTAAATACATAGGTATTATTATCATAGTTATAGGGGTATTTTTTATATTATATTATTAAAGGTAAAATGAAATTAAAATCATTTTTATTATGCTTTTTTTTAATAATATTTTTCAAGTCTAATTCACAATCAGTTATTAAGGGTATTGTTATTGAAAACATTTATAAATCCCCCATTAATAAAGTAGAAATTTATTATAATAACAAATCTTTTTTTTCAAATATAAATGGAGAATTTGAAATAAAGATTAAATCTTTTCCAACCAAATTAATATTTAAAGATTTTAGATATTTCAGTAAAGAAATAGAATTAAAATCAGAAACTCAAGATCTAAAAATTCAATTAACAAATAAAGGGTTTCTTTTAGATCAAATAATTATAAAATCTGATATAAATAAACAAAAATCTAAATCCGTATCAATATCAACATCTACAATTAAGGATTTAAATCTTAAAAAGTTAGAGGGAGAATTTATTGGTAAAAGTCTTAACGAAATACCTGGAGTATTTGTCCATTCGGCTGCTCTAAACACAAATAGGATAACAATAAGGGGTATGGGATCCAGATCCCCATATACTTCAAACAAAATAAAAGCTTTTATAAATAATATTCCTTTGACTAATGGTGTTGGAGAAATTTCTATAGAAGATTTAGGATTAAATATTTTTGATCAGATAGAGATATCAAAGGGGCCAAATTCTAGTATTTATGGATCTGGACTTGGAGGTAGCATTTATATGAAAACTAAAGATGTTGTACAAAAAGAAAATATAAAAATTTTAAGTTCTATTAAATCTTATGGAACATATCAAAATAATTTTTCTTTTACTAAAAAAATTAAAAAAATCAAAACAATATTTGAAATTGAAAAACTTAAAAGCAATGGCTATAGAGATAATAATAACTATGATAATCTTAGATTTTTTGGATTTATAAATTATGAAATAAGTAAAAAATTATCAATCAATTATTTACAAAATAACATTAAACTTAATGCTCTAATACCTTCTTCACTTAGTTATGATAATTATATAATAGAACCCTCATCTGCTGCATATAGTTGGAGAAATATAAAAGGTGGTGAAGATTACAAAAAGAATCTCTCTTCCTTAACTTTTGAAGTTAACACAAATAAATATTCATCCAAGTCTAGTTTATATTATAAAAATTTTAACTCAGATGAAAATAGGCCTTTCAACTTCTTAATTGAAGATAGTAAAACTAATGGTCTAAGGCACGTAAGTACTATATTTAATGATAATTTGATTTTCAATATCGGAATTGATTATTCATTAGAAAATTATAATTGGAAAACATATAGATTTTATAATACTGAAAATCAAGTCAATATAAATAATCAAATAGAAAAAAGATTCAACTTTAGTCTTTTTGCACAAGGAAAATATAATTTAAATAATGATAAAACTAGTTTCCAATTTGGAATTAGTTCAAATAAAATCAAATACAATTGGGATTTATTAGATTCTGTTAATGACCCATTAATTTCACAAAAATATTCTTATGATAATATTTTATCTCCTAGAATATCTATGAATCAAAAAATAAAAAATCAGTCTATTTTCCTTAATATAAGTCACGGATATTCCTCTCCAAATATAGATGAAACATTAGATGAAAATGGATTGGTTAATCCTAATATACAACCTGAAACTGGATGGAATTATGAAATCGGATTAATTGGAACAAATCGTAATAAAATTATATCATATAATATAAGTTTATATTTCATGTCAATTAAAAACTTATTAGTAGCTCAAAGAACTTCAATTGACACATATGTTGGAGTAAATGCAGGAAAAACATCTCATCCTGGAATCGAAGGAGAATTTAATCTATTATTATTTCAAAATAATGGTAAAGAAATTACCTTAGAAACAAATTTTTTTAAAAATTGGTATAAGTTTATTGAATTTGATAATCTAGGAATCAATTATTCTGGTAACTTATTAACAGGTGTACCCTCGTATACATTTACAAGTAATTTAAAATTTAGAATTAATAAACTTACTTCTATACTATCTATTAATGGAGTTGGGGAAACTCCAATGAATGATGGAAACACTCTTTTTAATAAAAAATATTCTACAATAAATTTTAAACTTTTTAAAAGCTTCAATATTGAAAATATAAAAGCTACAATAAGTTTTGGAATAAATAATTTATTAGATGAAGCATATGCTTCTGGGATAGTTATAAATGCTAAAAGTTTTGGGGGCAATCAACCAAGGTATTACTACCCAGGATTACCTAGAAATTATTTTATATCTTTATTTATTAATATTTAAAACAATAAAACAGAAAATGATTATGATTGATTTATTTAAAAAAAAAAAAATTTCTAATTATAAAATAAAAACTTTTGCTTTCAGTATCATTAGTTTAGGAATTATATTCGAATTAGCGATAACCCTACCTCACCTAGAAAATAATAAGACAAAATTTGAAATGACTTATTCTGATAAATTCCAAGAAAAAGGATTTGATGGAAGACTATTTTTATTAATAAGCACTAATGATAATTCAGAACCTAGATTTCAAATAAATGATAATCATAACAGTCAACAAATTTTTGGAATAGATGTAAATAATTGGAATTCAAATGAAAAAATAACAATTAATGAAAATGCTATTGGATATCCACTTCAAACATTAAATGAAATAAAAGAAGGTGAATATTATGTCCAAGCATTTTTACATAAATATGAAACTTTTAATCTTTCAACTGGACATACTGTGAAATTACCAATGGATCAAGGAGAAGGTCAAAAATGGAATATTAGTCCTAAAAATTTATATAGCACAACAAAAAAAATTAAAATAACAAAATCAGGCATTATAAAACTTAATTTAGATAATGAAATACCTGCAATTAAACCTGCTGAAAACACTGATTTTATAAAACATATTAAAATTAAAAGTGATATGCTTTCTGAGTTTTGGGGAAGAGATATGTACTTACAAGCAAATGTACTTGTCCCGTATGAATTTAATAAAAATTCTAAAACTAAATATCCTTTAATGATATTTCATGGTCATTTCCCATATACATTTGGTGGATTTAGAACTTCAGCGCCAACTGCACCAAAAGAAGATAATATATATAATTCAAGGTTTGGAATAACAGGTTATAAATATATTCAAGAAAAAGAGGCATACGACTTATACAAAAATTGGGTGAGTGATGATTTTCCTAGATTTATTGCTATTGAAATTCAACATCAAAATCCATATTATGATGATTCTTATGCAGTAAATTCAGCAAATATAGGTCCTTATGGAGATGCAATCACATATGAATTGATACCACATATTGAAGAGTTATTTAATGGAGTAGGAGAAGGATGGGGAAGATTTTTATATGGTGGATCTACTGGTGGTTGGGAATCATTAGCAGCACAAGTATTTTATCCAAAAGAATATAATGGTTGTTTCGCAGCATGCCCTGACCCAATAGATTTCAGAGCTTTTACAGTTTTAAATCTCTATGAAGATAATAATGCATATTTCCATGAAGGAACATTTAGAAAAACATATAGAGCTGGAATGAGAGATGGAAAAGGAATTATTAAAAATCATTTAATACAAATAAACCAAAGAGAAGCCGCTCTTGGTTCAAAGGGAAGATCCGGTGACCAATGGGATATTTGGCAAGCTGTTTATTCTCCTGCAGATGTAGATGGATATCCAAAACCAATTTGGAATAAAAAAACTGGAATAATTGATAAAGAAGTGGCTAACTATTGGAGAGAAAATTATGATTTAAGTTATATAATGAAAAGAGATTGGAATAAAATAGGAAAAGATTTAGAAGGAAAAATAAATATATATTGTGGGGATATGGATAATTATTACTTAAATAATGCAGTTGTATTAACTGAAGAATTTCTTGAAACAACTACTAACCCTTATTACAATGGAGAAGTTGATTATGGCAATATGGCAGAGCATTGTTGGAATGGTGATCAGGAAAACCCAAATGAAATATCTAGACTTCGTTATAATACAATGTATCTCCCTAAAATTAGAGAAAGACTTAAAAAAACAGCCCCAAAAAATAATAATTTAAAAAACTGGGGAATATGAAAATAGATTTCAAAATTCTTCAGAGATATGGTCTAGAATCTATAGTAATTTTATTAAGTGTTATAATTTCATTTTATATTGAAAATCAAAGAGACTTAGCAAGTAAAAAAAATGAAAAAAATCAATTATTAGAAGATTTAATAGAAACTATTGAGGAAGATTTAAAACAACTAATCAATATTCAAGAGAAAACTACTGAAGCAGTTAAATTAATTAATGAAATACAAAATGATATTAACTCTAAAAACAATATTTTAACTAAAAAAGAAGCAGTATCAAAACTACTTACTGCAAATGTTGGCGTTTCTTTTTTTCCACAAGAAGGAATTTTCAATCAATTAATATCAACTGGGAGTTTTGAACTTATTGAAAGTAAAGAGCTTAAAGGACTTCTTTTAAAATTATATGATCACCAAAATAATAGAAATATTTCCATCTCACATATGATAGATTTATACTCACTTGAATATGCAGAAAAAGTTTATCTTAATTTTAGAATAGATTTTAAAAATAATAATCGTGAAGGTTATATCTATGGGAAAAGGACAATAGAAACCTTCAATTTTAACAATAATTATTATATTTCAGATGAGCTATATGGACTTTTGTCCAGAGGTAAAAGATGGGGTTATCAATATGATAGATTATTAGGTGATATTAGTCAAAATTATAAAAAAGCAAAAATTTTTGCTGAAAAAGAGCTAAAATAAATTATAATAATAAATACATCTTCTCTTTATTTTTCCATCCAACCTGATAACTATATTTTACAAAAAAAATGTTTAAGTCGGCTTGATATTCATAATCAACAAAATATATTTTTTTATCAGAAATATAACTTTTATCAGTAAAAAACCATAATCCAATATTTCCTTTTGATTGATAATCTTTTTCAACTTTAAAAACTTTTAAATCAGACTGAAATTCATAATCAACAACAAAAACTTTTAAGTCTGCTTGATATTCATATTGTGAAGAATAAATTTTTTGAGAAAAAGAATCAAAAGAATAAAATGTAAATAATAATACTAAAACAATTATATAATAAATACTATTCATTTACTTTTATAATAGATGACTGGATTTGAAAAGCTAAAGTATTTGCAGATTTAGCATATTTATTTGCTTCAGAAGCTTCAATTTTAATTTCATTTAATTCAAACTGAGAATATTCAATCTTAGCATTTAATTCATTTAAAGTATTTCTTGTTTCATAATTTTGATATGCTAAAATCAATATTCCAATAAAAGTTAAGTTTTTAAAATTTATATAATTTTTCATGGCTGTAAATTTTTATATGTACAAAATATAAATGTATCAAATTTTAACATTCAAATGAATTAAAAAAAAATTACTTTTTAAAAGGAGAAGAATCTAAATGTTCAATTATTGCATTTTTAGCATAAACAATAGCAATAATTAATGTCACAAAACCACCAATCCATAAACCAGGAACAAAATCTAAATATAAAAAATAATCATAAAAAGCATGAAAAATTATTGGAATAAGGAGTGAAATAAAAATATATAAATATTGTTTTTTTCTATTAGACTTTGCTTTCCCTAGCCAATATCCCATTATAACTGCAAAAACAAAATGAGCTGGAACAGCAGAAAGCATTCTAAAAATAGCAGTTGCAGTAGACCCCTGAAGAACAAAAGTCAAATTTTCGGCAGTTGCAAAACCCATACCTACAAATACAGAATAAACAATTCCATCAAAAGGTTCATCAAAATTTTTATTAGGATATAATATTAAAATAAC
>Ga0209035_10000071_pt1 | contig 36207 bp, 28 predicted proteins | sample MarorgKNORR_S2LV_6_FD_188220 | JGI IMG/M metagenome (GOLD analysis project Ga0209035, IMG submission 188220) | Marine microbial communities from the Southern Atlantic Ocean, analyzing organic carbon cycling - AAIW_A/KNORR_S2/LV (SPAdes) (version 2) | ecosystem: Environmental > Aquatic > Marine... | reverse complement strand
AGATAGCAGTTGCAACTAAATCTGAACCTCTAACCATGTCACCGCCAGAAAAAATTTTTGGATTTGAGGTTTGAAATTTAAATTCTTGTTTTTCTGGCGCTCTTACAAGGCCTGAATTAGCAGTCTCAATATGAAAATCCTTAAACCAATCTGCTGGGCTGGCTCTAAAACCAAAAGCTATAACCACTGCATCTGCAGAAAATATTTTTTCACTACCGGGAATAGGCACCGGGACTCGTCGACCATTTTGATCAGGCTCCCCCAATTTTGTTTGCATGGTTTTAACTCCCTCAACTTTATTTTCACCTAAAATCTCAATTGGTTGAATATTAAATTCAAATTGCACTCCTTCCTCCTGAGCATTGACAACCTCCCTTCTTGAACCAGGCATATTTTTTTCATCCCTTCTATATAAACATGATACTGATTTTGCTCCTTGTCTAACGGCAGTTCTATTGCAGTCCATAGAAGTATCTCCGCCCCCTAAAACCAATACATTTTTACCTTTCAAGTTAATATAATGAGATTCTTGTTGTTTAAACTTTAGGAGATGGTTGGTATTTTCAACGAGATAATCAATTGCTTTATGAACCTGGGGAAGGTTTTCTCCCTTAAAACCTCCTTCTAATGAGGTGTAAGTACCCATGCCCAAGAAAACAGCATCATATTTATCATGGAGTGTCTTAAAGCTAATATCTTTACCAACTTCTTTATTTAAGTGAAAGTTAATTCCCATATCCTCAAGTATCTTTCTTCTTCGTCTTACAACTTTTTTTTCAAGCTTAAACTCAGGAATTCCAAAAGTTAAAAGCCCTCCAATTTCTGGCTGCTTATCATAAACATCACACTTGATCCCAGCTCTTATAAGGACATCAGAACATCCAATTCCCGCTGGCCCAGCTCCAATAATTGCAACTTTCTTGTTGGTCCATTTGCGGTTACTTAAATCTGGTTTCCAACCCATTTCCAAGGCTTTATCAGTAATATATTTCTCAATGTTTCCAATACTTACCGCCCCAAATCCATCATTTAATGTACATGCCCCTTCGCACAAACGATCTTGAGGACAGACTCTTCCACACATTTCTGGCAAGGAGTTAGTCTGATGACAGAGATCCGCAGCCTCTAGAATATTGCCCTCATTAACTAACTTTAGCCAATCTGGAATATAGTTATGAACAGGACACTTCCACTCACAGTAAGGGTTACCGCAATCCAAACATCTATGAGCCTGGTTAGAAGCCTCAGATTTATTGTACTCACCATATATCTCAACAAAATTAATCTTTCTTTCTTCAATATTTTTTTTGCTTGGGTCATAACGTCCAACATCAAGAAATTGAAAATCATTTTTTAGCGCTTCATGCTCTACGTATTCTGAGCGAGATTTAAAGCTCTCAGCAGGAGAGCTTGATGATAATGGAATATTATTTTGTCTTAACAAGTCCTTTTCCCATTCAAATAACATTATCTTTGCTTCATCTAGATTTGTTATTGGAGCAAAGGACTTTGTTACATATTTCCTATTTAGTCTGATTTTTCCATAAAAATATGGAGAGCGGGGTTGGGTAAAAAGTAATAAACCTTTTGCTACCTTATACTGTTTATTTTTTGAATTCATTTAAAGAAATATTCTGCGTAGTATGTATGACATAGTATGACATTATTGTGTTAATATGTATAACCCTATGCTACAAGAAGACAATAAATTATCTCTCTATAATGACAGTCAAGCTAAAGACAATTGTGGCTTTGGTTTAATTGTTAATCGTCATGGAGTATGCAATAGAGAGGTGGTGAAGCGGTCAATTGTGGGATTAAATAGCATGACGCATCGAGGAGCAATAGGCTCTGATGGCAAAACTGGAGATGGTTGCGGTCTCTTATTTGACTTGAATAAAAACTTTTATAAAAAAGTTTTAAAGAAAGAAAAAAACCTTGAAATTCCAGATCTTTTTGGTATTTCGCAAATATTTTCTTCTAATGCTTTAAAAAATAATTTTTCAGCAATTAAGGCTATTTTAAAATCTGAAAGCTTGCATTTCTTTTGCTCCAGACCTGTCCCAATTAATAAATCCATATTAGGAGAAATTGCCCTAGCATCTTTGCCTCACATCAATCAGATTTTTATTACCCCATCATTAAAAGATTTTAATAGGGAGCGCTTTGAATCATGTCTCTTACAGGCAAGAAAAAAAATTGAACAAATATATGATGATGATGAAAAACTATATGTATGTAGTATGTCTAGCCAAACTATTGTTTATAAAGGTTTAATGCTTCCAAATTCTATCGCCGATTTTTATAAAGATATTTCAAAAAAATCTTTTACAGCTAAGATTTGTCTATTCCACCAGCGATTCTCTACCAATACCCAACCCAGATGGCATTTAGCTCAACCGTTTAGGCTTCTTGCACATAACGGAGAAATTAATGCTATTCGAGGCAATAGGAATTGGGTGAAAGCTAGAACTTCAAAATTCTCTACTCCATTAATCCCAAGTATTGCAGAATTTAAATCGTTAGTTAACGAAACTGGATCAGACTCATCTGCGTTAGATAATATGGTTGAGCTGCTCATTAAGGGTGGTATCAATTTCTTTAGATCGATCAGAATGGTGTTACCTCCAGCTTGGCAAAATATTCATACAATGGATCCAGAAGTTAGAGCATTTCATGAATATAATTCAATGCATATTGAACCTTGGGATGGTCCAGCAGGTATTGTCATGTCTGATGGCCAATGGGCCATTTGCGTCCTTGATAGGAATGGCTTAAGACCAGCTCGTTACCAAGTACTTAGAAACGGAATGATTGTAATTGGATCTGAAACAGGTATTTATCCAGCTCCTGATGAGGAGATATTACAAAGAGGGCGTTTAAGTCCAGGAGGTATTTTTGCTGTTAATACCGAGTCTGGTGAAATCCTTGATCAAACGGCAATTGATGATCAATTAAAGCAGAATAAACCATATAGAGAGTGGCTAAAGAAATCTGCTATTTATCTTGAATCTACATTGGATGCTTTTGAGGGTCCAGGTATCAAAAGAATACTCCATTCAGATTTTATCAAGGCATCTAAGCTTTTTTCATTATTCAATGAAGAAAGAGTTTCGGTTATAAAACCATTAGCGCTTGATGGAATAGAGGGCACTGGATCAATGGGCGATGACACAGCCCTAGCAATGCTTAGCACGTTACCAAGATCAATTTATGATTACTTCCGGCAACAATTTGCTCAAGTCACCAATCCACCCATTGATTCCTTAAGAGAGTCTAGTGTCATGTCATTGGAGACCTGTTTTGGACCTGAATTAAATATTTTTGAAGAAACTAAACAGCATGCAAAAAGAATTGTTAGCACTTCCCCCGTGCTTTCTCATAAAAAACTATCTTCCCTTTTAAACAATTCTTATTTTGATTCGGAAAGCTTTGATTTAATTTACTCGCCAAAAAATAATCTTCAAAATGCTTTGATAGCATTAACTAAAAAAGTGGTTGCATCTGTAAAGAGAGGCACGGTTATCATTCACCTTAATGAGCTATTGCCTTCAGATAAAGGCCTGTCAATTAATGCACTTTTAGCGGTCGGATGTATTCACCAAGAGTTAGTTAAGCTAGGACTAAGATCTGATGCCAATTTGATTATCAGCACCGCAACTGCCAGAGACACTCACCAACTGGCTTGTTTAATTAGTTTTGGTGCAACTGCAGTATATCCTTGGCTAGCTTTTCAGGTCATTTTAGATCTTACCCATCGTAATGAGCTAAAGGGAAGCCCAACAGCCAACTGTGCTAAGTACCGTAAAGGCATCAATAAAGGTCTTTTAAAAATAATTTCTAAAATTGGAATTTCAACTATATCCAGTTATCGAGGCTCTCAGCTGCATGAAATTGTTGGCCTGAATACCGATGTCGTCAAATTGTCATTTACTAATACTGTCAGCCGAGTTGGGGGAAAGACCTTAAAAGACTTAGATTCTGAAATGAGATCCCTGCAACAGTTTGCTTATTCAAATGTCAGTGAAATAAGCCTAGGAGGACTGCTAAAATTTGTGCATGGTGGGGAATATCATGCATATAATCCAGCTGTTGTAAAAAAACTTCAAGAAGCTGTAAGCTCTGGTTCTATCAAGGTATATCAAGAATATGCTGATTTGGTAAATTTACGACCTCCTGCCATGTTAAGAGATTTAATGGAGCTGAATTACCCTAAAAAATCTAAAAAAAGTAAATTAGTTGAGCTTAACTCTTTATTGAAAAGATTTGATTCAGCAGGAATGAGTTTGGGAGCTCTGTCCCCAGATGCTCATGAGACATTAGCAGAAGCCATGAATAGCATGGGAGCTCGATCCAATTCAGGGGAGGGAGGCGAAGCTAAAGAGAGATACAACACAAGTAAAATGTCTAAGATCAAACAAGTTGCATCAGGTCGTTTTGGTGTAACCCCAGAGTACCTAGTCAATGCTGAGGTCCTTCAAATTAAAATTGCTCAGGGCGCTAAACCGGGTGAAGGTGGTCAATTACCAGGTGGAAAAGTGAATGCCTTGATAGCTAAGCTAAGATATTCAACCCCAGGCATAACTCTGATTTCTCCTCCCCCCCATCATGATATTTATTCCATTGAGGATTTGGCGCAATTAATTTTTGATTTAAAACAAGTTAATCCCAAGGCATTGGTTTCAGTTAAATTAGTATCAGAGCCAGGTGTTGGTACTATTGCCGCAGGGGTGGCAAAGGCTTATGCAGACTTAATAACTATTTCTGGTCATGACGGGGGGACTGGAGCCAGCCCACTTTCCTCAATAAGATACGCAGGATCTCCCTGGGAACTTGGTTTATCTGAGGCTCATCAAGCACTTAGAGCTAGTAATCTTAGGCATAAGGTTAGATTACAAGCAGACGGTGGTTTAAAAACAGGTTTGGACGTAATTAAAGCTGCAATTTTAGGAGCAGAGTCTTTTGGCTTTGGGACAGGTCCGATGATTGCCATGGGCTGTAAATATTTACGGATATGCCATCTCAATAACTGCGCAACAGGGGTTGCAACCCAGCGCAGAGATATTATAGATCAACACTTTATCGGCGAAAAAGAAAGAGTCGTAAATTATTTCACATTTATAGCAAATGAAGTCAGTCAAATCCTAAGTGAGCTAGGGGTATCTAGCATCGAGGAAATTATTGGGCAAACAAGATACCTCAAAGATATTACACAATTCAGTGAAAAGACTAAAAATATAGATATTTCCTCTATTTTATATTCAGATCAAAAATCTTCATCACCCCACTTTTGCACTATGAAATCGAATGATCCATGGGATCAAGCAGACCTAAATAAAAAAATAGTTAAAAATATAAAAGGCTCCATTGTTAACAATATAGAGTCTAATTTTTTCTATAATATTACTAACCGTGATAGATCTGTTGGCGCTCAAGCCTCTGGACTTATTGCTTCAATCTATGGAGAAATAGGCGTTAAACAAAAACAAGTCCTAAATTTTCAAGGCTCTGCTGGTCAAAGTTTTGGTGCTTGGAATGCAAACGGTTTGCATTTAAATCTACAAGGCGATGCAAATGATTATGTGGGCAAGGGAATGAATGGTGGCAAGATTATCATTTCTAGCTCGGCAGAATATGCATCTCAGGATACGCCAACTGTTTTAGTAGGAAATACTGCTCTATATGGAGCCACAGGAGGTGAGTTATTTGTAGCTGGCTGTGCTGGAGAGCGATTTGCTGTTAGAAATTCAGGAGCCTCAGCAGTTATTGAGGGCGCTGGTGACCATTGCTGCGAATACATGACTGGGGGTCACGTTACAGTTCTTGGTAATGTTGGAGCTAACTTTGGTGCAGGAATGACAGGTGGATTTGCATATGTACTGGATACCAACAGGAGATTTTTTGATCAGTGCAATAGAAGTTTAGTTAATTTAGATCGAATTGTGAGCGAGGAAATGGAATCTCACAGAAAGTTTCTTAAACAGATCATTGCTATGCATATAAAAGAAACTAAAAGTGCACGGGCAAAAATAATCTTAGATGAGTTTGATAGGTATGAGCCTTCATTTTGGTTAGTTTCTCCAGCAGCCTTAAATATTCAAGACTTACTGAAAGCAACTACTGCAAGCGCTGCTTAGATTAAATGATCATTGAGCGCCTAAGGTTTTTGCGATCAAACTGATCAGTAACAAATCCCCGAGCGATACCGTTTAATAGCACTAAATTTAAAGTACCTTGCTTGATCTTTTTATCTCTAAAAATAAAAGGTTTTAGATCTGAATATTTATATTCATGCAAAGATAAATCAAATTTAAAATTCTCCAATAAGCTTTTGATGTTCAAAAGCTCATCTTTAGAAATCATCCCTTCTAAGAATGAAATATTGCTAGCAATTAACATTCCCTTTGCAACTCCCTCCCCATGGAGAATTTTTTTAAATTTTCCATGAGCCTCTATAGCATGTCCAAATGTGTGGCCAAAATTTAGAATTGCTCGTATTCCCATTTCTTTTTCATCTTTGGTCACAATTTTAGCTTTTGTTTTAATAGATTCAAAAATGATTTCTTCAATTATTATTTGATCATGCGATGAAATCTTTTCAATATTTTTTCTCAAAAGTGATAAAAGATATTTATTTTGAATTAGAGCATATTTAATCACCTCAGCTAATCCAGCTGTGAACTCCCTTGACGGCAAAGAATCAAGAGATGAGGTATCTATAATAACTCCTTTAGGGTTATGGAATGCTCCAATAAGATTTTTTCCAGCAGGAATATTAATTGCAGTTTTGCCACCAACAGATGAATCAACTTGAGCTAGAAGAGTGGTAGGAATTTGAATAAATTGAATACCTCTGAGGTAAGAACTGGCAACATACCCCGCAATATCACCAACAACTCCTCCACCTAAAGCTATAATTAAATCACTTCTATCAAAATTATTCTTAATTAAAAAATTTACAAGGTTTTGAAAGTTTTGAATTCCTTTTGCTTGTTCTCCTTGTTGCAAAGTCTGTGTGAATACCGTTGATGAATTTTTGCAGATGGCGGTTACAGTGTTAACAATTGTTCTGGGAATTCCTTTGTCTGAAATAATGAGAATTTTTTTATGATCTTTAATAAGTGGAATAAGGCTTTTCTTAGAAATTACATTTTTACCAATAATAATTTCATATTGGTTTTTCTTGTGGCCAGCAAATAATTTTCTAGCCATAGTTTTTAACTAATTTTATAATCTCGTTTGCAACCTCTGAGCCACTTTTATTTTCTGTATTAATAATATGATCAGCAACTTCTTCATATAAAGATTGTCTAGATTCCTGAAGATCAGCCAGGATTTTTGAAGGATCATTGCCTTTTAATAAAGGCCTATCTTTGTCCTTTGAAGTTCTTTCAATCTGGATGCTTAAAGGTGTATGTAAATAAAAAACTGTACCTCTAGATGCTAAGAGTTCCCTATTTTCATTCTCTATTACTATGCCGCCTCCAGTCGCTAAAACAATTGAATTTAATGATACTAAATCTTTAAGCACTAAAGTTTCTCTTTTTCTAAAACCTTTTTCTCCCTCGATATCAAAAATCCAGTCTATTGTTACGCCAGTCTTTTCTTCAATTGTGCTATCAGTATCATGAAAATCTAGAAAAAGCTCATTTGCTACTATTTTTCCAACAGTAGTTTTCCCAGAGCCCATAGGGCCTACAATAAATATATTCATGCTTAGTATTTTAGAATGAAGATTCTACCATTTATAGGGGTAAAATAATTCTTATTATTAAATCCAAAGGTTTAATAATTAGAAATAGTGGATTTTTATTTTTAATGCTATGTTTATTAAGATTTTTCAGTGGACTCTTTCATGCGCTTTAGCAGGAACCCTTATATCTATCCTGATCATTACTAGCACTTATTTTTTTTTAAAACCAAATCTACCCGAAATTAACTTGGTTGATCAAGATATTTTACAAGTTCCACTTAAAGTGTTTTCTTCTGATGCATTACTTATTGGTGAGTTTGGTGATCAAAAAAGGCGCACCATTGAATATCATGAAATACCTGAAAATCTAAAAAATGCCTTTTTAGCAGCGGAAGATGATCAATTTTTTGAGCATAATGGCATTCGAGTTCTTTCATTTTTGAGGGCTTTTTTTCAGCTCATTGAATCAGGAGAAATTGTTAGTGGCGGTGGAACAATAACTATGCAGGTCGTAAGAGGTTATTTACTAACAAGAGAGCAAAAAATTATCAGGAAAATTAAGGAGATTTATTTAGCATTTGAACTTGAAAGTAAGGCCTCAAAGGAAGAAATTTTTTCTTTATACCTAAACACTATCTTTTTGGGCAATCGTGCTTATGGGGTAGAAGCAGCAGCAGATAAGTATTTTGCAAAATCTATCAATGAATTAACGTTAGCAGAATCAGCATTAATAGCTTCCTCGGCCCAGTTACCCTCGAGAATTAACCCTATTCGCTCTCCTGAAAGATCTTCAGTGAGAAGAAACTGGATTCTTGGGAGGATGTATAAACTTGGTTATATTGGCAAAGCTCAATTTTTGCTTGCAAAAGAAGAGCCAATTAACCTAATGAAACCAGATTCAAGTTTTGAATTAGATGGTCGGTATATTGCAGAAATTGTTCGTCAAGAAATGATTAATAGGTATGGCCTTTCAGTTTACAAAGATGGACTTTCAGTATTTACAACAATAGACTCATCTCTCCAAAAAGCAGCAATTAAAAGCATTAGCACCAATTTATTTATCTATGATAAGCGACATGGTTGGAGAGAGCCAAGAAATTACATTGATAAGCTACCCGCAAAGGTATTCTCAGATTTGGGGGCAGGCAAAACAAAAGTATTATATGAAGTATCAGGCGAAAAAGATGCTCTTGGAATGCAACAATCTTTAATCTCTATTATAAGAGACTTGTTTGATGAATCAATAAATTTAGACTCTCATCGAAGAGCCCTTATAGTTGATATTAAGCCAGAGAGAGCTATCTACTTAGATGATGAATTCAACCTCCAGAGCCTTGCATGGGAAGATAATTATAAGTGGGCAAGACGAAGAATCAGTATAAATAAATTGGGTCCAGTGCCCCAGAATTTTTATGACATTTTAAGAGTTGGAGATTTAATTTATCTCTCAGGTACCTCGACAGAAATTCAACTTGACCAAATTCCTGAGGCCGAGATCGCTTTTATTTCTTCTGATCCTTCTTCGGGTGCAATACGCTCATATCTTGGAGGATTAAATTTCTCTAAAAGCAATTTTGATCGAGTGAAACAGTCATTTCCGCAGGCAGGCTCTAGCTTTAAACCCTTTATTTACTCCGCAGCTTTTGCTAATGGGTACAGCGGAGCAGATAAAATAAATGATGCGCCAATCATTTTTGAAGATGATAACTTAGAAAGCAGCTGGCGTCCTGAAAACTATACTGGCAAATTTTATGGTCCAATGAGACTTCGAGAGGCTTTAGTTCAATCAGTAAATCTTGTTTCAATAAAATTGCTTCGAGAAATTGGTATTAATACTGCTCAAGATTTTTTAGTAAAATTTGGATTTTCTAAATCAAGGTTAGCTCCAGACCTATCACTCGCCCTTGGATCTTCAAGTTTTTCACCTGCAGAAATGAACAGAGCCTACAATATTTTAGCAAATTCAGGCGTTGGCCATGAATTATACTTTATTGATAAAATTATGGATCGAAATGGCAATACTATTTTTCAGCATCCTGATTCTAAGAATAAAGAAGAACTTGAGAGGAATATCAATGGTTTCCCATGGTTTAATGCAGACCTTACGCTCGTACCAAAACCATTTCTACTTTTACCTAGCCTAGAGCATGATCAGCAATCAATAGACCCAAGAATAGCCTTTATAACCAAAGATATTCTTAGAGAAGCCCTGCAAAGAGGAAGCAATGGTAGAAGAACTAAGATACTTGGTCGTTCTGATATAGCAGGAAAAACTGGCACAACAAATGATGCTATTAGCACTTGGTTTTCTGGGTTTCATAAAGACTTATCTGCAACAGTATGGATAGGTACAGATGATTTCTCTTCTCTCGGTAATAATGAATTTGGCTCCTCTGTTGCATTGCCGGTTTGGGTTGATTTTATGAAATCAGCTTTAAATGATTTGCCGATTGATCCATGGAGGGCACCTGCAGGACTTTCTTATGTTAGCGTTGATAGGGAATCTGGAAAGCCTACGGATAAACTTAGTAATAGCTCGTACTTTGAATTATTCTTAGAGGAGGCTAACTAGATTTTAAAAATGCTTTTTGAAAGCAAAATCCAATAATTTTCTATATAACTGCTGGGTATTTCTTTAAAACCATTCCTGATAAATCTAGAGATTATTCCCTCCATCGTAGATATAACTAAATGCGCACTTATGCCTGGAGTTAATTGAATGTTTTCTTTGTTAGAAGATAAAATTTGTTTCATTGAAAGCTCAAGCCTCTCATAGAACTGGTTAACGGCATCAATTACATTTTTTTCATTTGGACCTAATGCTTCCCTAGAAAGAATACGCGCAAAGCCTTTATTCTTCTCCAGAAAGATAATAAAAAAGAAGAAAATTAATCTTATTTTCTCAAGCGACTCAATAGAACCATCTTTTTTTATTTCACCAACTTTTTGAAAAATAGTTTGATCACAAAAGTTAAATAGTTCTAAGAATATGGAGCGCTTGCTAGGAAAATGTCTATAAAGGGCTGCTTCAGTGACCCCACTTTCTTTTGCTAGAATCGCTGTTGTAACTTTTGTTGCATCCCGCTCTTCAAGCAGTTTTGCTAATCCTTGTAGAATAATTTGCTTCCGATCCTTTGCCATAATACTAGCTTAGCTTAATCTCAATTGATTCATCAATCTGTTTTAACTGTACTAAAAATAAATTTTTAATTTCTTCTAATCGCTCAGAAGTATTTGCCTCAAACCGCATGACTAGTTTAGGGGTTGTATTAGATGCCCTAAGCAGACCCCAGCCATCATTGAAATTCACTCTTAATCCATCAATAGTATTTTTTTCGCCACCCTTAAACTCTGAACTTTGAATAAAACGCTCTACGATTTGAAATTTCTTTTCTTCTAAAACATCAATATTCATTTCAGGCGTTGAAAATGCTTTTGGAAGATCCTTATAAATCAAGGAAAGAGGTTTTTTGCTTTGGATCAGTATCTCTATTAATCTAAAAGCAGAATAGTGACCGTCATCGAATCCGTACCATCGATCATTAAAAAAAATATGACCGCTCATCTCACCAGCAAGAGGAGCGCTAGTTTTTTTTAGAACATTTTTTATATGAAAATGGCCTGTCGGAGACATCACTGGAATACCTCCATTGTCTTCGATACTTTGATTGAGTAAATTAGAACACTTTACATCAAAGATAATTTGCGCACCTTTGTTACGCGTAAGAACTTCTTTTGCAAATATCATCATCAGCTGATCAGGAAAAATTATTTCACCTCTATCAGTCACGACGCCCAATCTGTCTCCGTCTCCATCAAAGGCTATACCTACATCAGCTTGCTTGTCTTTTACTTCGTTTATTAAATCTTGAAGATTTTCTGGCTTGCCTGGATCGGGATGATGGTTTGGAAACTCACCATCAATTTCACAAAACAGCTCGATAACTTCATGCCCTAAAGCTCTTATTAATTTAGGTGCAATTTCTCCTGCTGCTCCATTTCCACAATCAATCACTACCTTTAAGATCTCTCTTTTTTCAGTAACTTGGGAGCAGACCTCTTGTATATACTCATCCATGATATTTGTTTTAATTACCTCATCGCCATAATCCATTTTAGAAAAATCTGATGTTGATATGAAATCAAATATTTCCAAACCTGATACTGGCGAATCGTTAATCACTATCTTGAGTCCATTATAATTTTTGGGATTATGGCTGCCAGTAATCATAACTCCAGATTTTGAAGAAAGTTTCTTAGCTGCATAGTAAAGTAACGGACTGGTAACCAAGCCAACATTAATAACATGGAGACCAAGATTTTGTAATTCTAAAGACAAGCATTTCAGGAGCTCTTCTCCAGATAATCTTCCATCTCTTCCAATAGCAATCTCATTTACCCTTTCGCTAGAGCATTTAGCAGCTATAGCCATTGCAATTACTCGTACTACATTTGCATTGAGTTGGTCTGGCACAATGCCTCGAATGTCATATTCCCTAAAAATAGATTGGTCAATCATAGCGATTTAGATTTCATTATATTATCTGATTTGTCATAATAGCTGAGACTTAAAACCATAAACAACATGTTTCTTAATACTGACTCAAAATATATTTGGTTAAATGGTAGGTTTCAATCATTTAATGATACCAATATTCATCTCCTGTCTCATACGCTTCATTATGGGCTAGGTGTTTTTGAGGGGGTGAGAGCCTATGAAACATCTTATGGCGGAGCAATATTTAGATTACAGGATCACACTGAAAGGTTATTTGATGCTGCGAAAAAAATTAACATTACCATTCCATATGCTATTGATGAATTAAATTCTATTCAAAAAGATGCGATGGTTAAAAATAGCCTCAAAGAGGGCTACATTAGACCTATTGTTTTTTTAGGTAATGAATCTATGGGCCTCAGGGCAAAAGACTTGGTCTCTGTTAATGTTGCAGTTGCTTGCTGGGAGTGGCCATCTTATATGGACCCTGATGCAAAGAAGAAAGGCATTTCAATTATTAAATCGCCATTTCAGCAATACGATAATCCCCTTTATTCAAATAATAAGATTATTGGAACATATGTGAATTCAATAATGGCTCTACATGATGCGATAGCTAAGAATGCTGATGAAGCATTATTATTAGATAAAAATGGATATATCTCAGAAGGAAGCGGTGAGAATATTTTTATTATCAAGGATTCAGTTATCTTTACGCCGAACACTAGCTTCTGCTTAAATGGCTTGACTAGACAGAGTGTTATTAAAATAGCAAAAGATCTTGGTTTTTCTGTAATTGAGAAAGATTTAACCTTCGATGACTTATTAGATGCTGATGAAACATTTTTCTCTGGAACAGCGGTTGAGATCACTCCTATTACTAAAGTAGAACAAAAGAATATAGGCAATGGTTCTATTGGGCCAATTACAGAAAAACTACAATTAAAATATTCTGAGATAGTTACTGGGCAGGACGAGAATTATCAAAGCTGGCTGACTAAAATTTAAGATCATTAACGTCCCTTGAAAAATTTAAATATTGCTATATCTAGCTATCGGAGTGCTCCATTTGGAGGCGGGCAAGGTATTTTTATTTATGAGCTTTCTAAGGCACTTCAAAAATTAGGACATACAGTTGATATTATTTCAGGGCCTCCTTATCCAGCTCATGAGCCTAATATTAACCTTATTAAGTCACCAGGCTTAGATCTTTTCAGCACCTTTGTTTTTAAAGAGCGAGTAAAGATTTTTTTTAATAAAAAAAACAAATCTCTTGATGACTTATATGAATTCTTATCAGTTCTATTTGGCAGTTTTCCAGAAATGAAAACTTTTGGAAATAGAGTAAATAAATTATTAAAAAATAATTCCTATGACATTATTATTGATAATCAATCAATTAGTTACGGGATGCTAAAAATTCAAGAGTCGATTCCGTTAATTGAAATTATTCATCATCCAATAACCAAAGATTATCAATATGATATGTTATTTTCAAAAGGAGTTATTCAAAAACTTTCAAAGTGGCGATGGTTCTCTTTCTTGAAAATGCAAAAAAAAGTGGCAAGCAAGCTTAATGTTATATCTACGCCATCTCATAATTCTATGAGAGATATTGAAAAGGATTTTAATGTAGCTAGAGGTAAAATAGCTGTTATTCCCAATGGAATTGATTTTAATATTTTTAGGCCTTTAAAAAATATTTCTCGTATTCCCAATAGACTAATTACCACTGCAAGTGCTGATGTGCCTCTGAAGGGATTAGATTTTACCTTAGGAGCCATCTCTTTATTGAGAGAAGACTTTCCAGATATTAAGCTAGTTGTTATTGGTAGCCCTAGACATGGAGGCCATACTGAGAGGCTCATTCGGAAACTGCAAATAGAGGCTCATGTTTCGTTCAAAAGCAATTTAACTAAACAAGAAATTGCTCAAGAGTATTCTCAAAGCTCTGTTGCTATTGTTAGCTCTTTATACGAAGGTTTTGGTTTCCCTGTAGGTGAGGCAATGGCATGTGCAATTCCACTAATTGCAACAAATGTAGCCTCCATTCCAGAAATAACTAGTAGTTTCTGTCAACTTATCCCATCGAAAAGCTCTGAGGTAATTGCGCAATCTCTTAAAAATGTATTTAATGATCCTGATAAATATCAGCTCCTTGCAGATTCTGGGAGAAAGCACATAATCGATAATTTTGACTGGAGTAAGATAGCCCAGTTGTATGAAAATTTGATTAATAAAACAATTAAAGATTTTAAATGCTAACTTTTAATTTTAATAAACTACATCTTTCTCCTGAATCAAAGATTTTGGATGTTGGATGTGGAGAGGGCAGGCATATTTTTGGAACACTGCATGCTTTTGAAGATGTTTACTGTATTGGCTATGACAAAGACCTTCCTTCTTTGAAAACTTGCAAAGAGGGCTTAGAATTCTTCAAAGAACTAGATTCCAAGGCAACAGTTTTTATGCAAGGATCTGTTTATAAACTCCCATTTGAAGATAATATTTTTGATTTAATTATCTGCTCAGAAGTCCTGGAGCATCTTGAGAATTATCATGGCGCTATTGAAGAAATGCATAGAGTTCTTAAGCCGGGTGGTAAATTTCTACCAAGCGTTCCCTCATTTTGGCCTGAAAAAATTTGTTGGGCTCTTTCTCGTGAGTATCAAAATATGCCAGGGGGGCATGTAAGAATTTTTAAAAAAAATCAAATTATTTCTGAAATTCAAGATCATGGATTTAAGCATGAGGGCTCTGAAAGATTTCATGGTTTTCACAGCGCATATTGGTGGTTGAGATGCTTCTTTTGGGCAAATCAGGAATCTAATTTTTTAATTAAAAAATATAAGAAATTTTTAGAATATCAAATACTTCAAAACCCTTTCTGGCTTCGAAGGCTTGAAAACCTTATTAATCCAATATTTGGAAAAAGCATCGCTTTCTATTTTCAGAAAAAATAATGACTCCTCCAAATTTTTCTAAAATTGATCCAAGTACACTTGAAGGGATGAAGCACCTTGGAAAATTTATCTCGACCATTCAACTAACTTCTGGAGCAATTCCTTCTAATAAAAATGGTTCCCATGATCCATGGGATCACCTAGAAGCCGTGATGGGTTTAGCAACCCTTGGCTTTAATGAGGAGGCTAGAAAAGGCCTAGAATGGATGAAACTAAACCAAAATGATGATGGTAGCTGGTTTGATTCTTACCATAATAGCGAACCTTTAGCGCTCAACAAGCAATCAAATTTTTCGACTTATATCGCTGTTGCAGTTTGGCATTACTATCTTTTAAAAAATGATCCTAATATCCTAGAGTACTTCTGGGAGACAGTAAAAAAAGGTATTATTTTTGCCCTTTCTCTTCAGGATGAAAATGGAGCAATTGCCTGGAATCTTGATGAAGCAGACACCACAGACAAGGACTATCTCTTAACTGGATGTAGTTCAATCGCGAAGAGCCTTGAGTGTGCCATTGCTATATGCCAAGTATTAAATAAAACTGATTTTCAAGCAGATTGGATGCAATCGCATTCAAGGTTATTGAAGGCGATTGCAAATCCAGAAGGAACCTTTGATTTAACCAAAGATCGCAGCAGATTCTCAATGGATTGGTATTATCCAATTTTATCTGGTGCTTATTTGAATGAAAATTATACAAAACTGACCACTAAACTGGAATCTGAGTTTTGGGTGGATGGTCTTGGAATAAAATGCGTATCAGACGAACCCTGGGTGACAGTGGCAGAAACTAGTGAATGCTCTATTGCCTACAAAAAATTAGGCAATGAGCAGTTTGCAAATGAGTTACTTCTTAATGCTATAGCAATAGTTGATGAAAATAATATTCCTTTTATGGGTTGGCAATTTGAAGAGAAAATATATTGGCCTGATGAAAAGCCTTCATGGACTTCAGCTGCATGCATTTTAGCTGCAGATGCTAACAACACACTTACTGCAGCCTCTAGTTTATTTCTTAATAGACAGTTTAGCTCTTAATTAGACAAACGATTGTGTCAACTCTTTCATGGAGTACAAACCCTTCTGATAATGCTTTTTGATAGATTAAGAATGGTGCCTGGCCACCTTCCTCTGGGTTCTCATATATATCGTGTATTACTAACGCACCACCATTTAAAATTTTAGTATTCCAATTATTATAATCATTTTGTGCTGAGATCTCTGTATGACTACCGTCAATAAACAATAAACCTAGATCAATTGTCCATGTTGGAGCCAATGAATTAGCATTTGCAATTATAGGAATAATCCATTTGCTTTCCTCAAACTGATCAAGGTTGGACTGCAAAAGTGGTACTGTGTTCACTCGACCTAGTAATTGGTCAAAAATAGCTTTATCAAAATATTCCTCACCTTCTTGGTGCTCTTCAGACCCTCTATGATGGTCAATAGTAAAAACTAACTGATTATTTATTGAAGCTCCTGCTGCAATATATAGACTCGATTTACCTCCAAATGTCCCAATCTCAATTGCTGGACCGAGAGCAGTAAATTTTTCTGACCATTTTGTTAATGCCTCTCCTTCATGTTGCGGCATAAATCCCTTTAGGGTGTTTAGTTTATTAAAATTCATATTTTTATTTGTAAAATTTTTTGCCCAATGTTGACTTAAATCTCCTATGAGCCCATAGGTATTCAGCCGGATGTTGAAGAATTTTAGCCTCCATTAAATCATTAATCTTTTGAGCCAAGCCTATTGGATCTAATTCTTTGCTATCTATCAACTCAATTTCTAGGATTAATTTTTTATTTTCATAGAAAGAATTGATAAACAAGAGACGGCATTTTGTCATATCAACAATTTTGCTAGTTGTTGTTATTGTTGAAGTTTCTTGATTAAAAAATTTTAATCGCGCAGAGTTCTCCCATCCATAATCTTGATCAATGGAATACATAACGTTCTTTCCTTCCTTGAGCCATTTAATAAATTTTCTGGGTTTATTTTTATCAGCAGTCTCTTGGATGCTTGAAAGCCTGCCTTTCGTTTGTAATGCATCCATTGATTCAGAATTATGCGATCGACTCACTCCAAATATTGAGGCATTAAGTGCTAGAAGCCTTGCATCAAGTTCTAAGTGTTGAGAATGCTTGAATAAGAGCAAGTTACCATTGGCACTATTGGCTTCATTTAATTGGTCTAACCCCCTTATTTCATAATTGAAATATTTATGAATTTTTTGATCTGACCAAAACCATGCTATGCCAGTCTCAAAAATAGAGCATCCAAGGCAATTAAAATTTTGCTTCAAAAGCTTTTTTTGCTCTTTAGAAGACATTAGAGGAAAGCAAACTCTGATATTGGCTTTAGCTATTCTTTTTCGCTTGGCGAATAAAATTAACAAGAGTTCCCCAAAAATATTTCCAAGAAAGCTATGCCATCCTCTGGGTAGAGAGCTAAGCCCTTGCCATAATGTAATTGTTAATCGCATCAATATTATGAGTACTTAAAAATTAAAGGATGTATTATTACATTAAATTAAATATTCCTATGCCATGAAGCTTGCAATTTACAATCTATTGATTCTATTGCTGATACCAGTTTTTCAGTTACGTCTCTTATTTAAAAGCATCAAGGATAGTGATTATAGATTTAATTTCAGCCAGAGATTTGGGCGCAAACTTTCTCCATTCACTCGAAAAAAAGAAAAGATTATATGGTTTCATGCAGTCAGTTTAGGTGAAGTCATTGGGTCTCAGGATATTATTAAAGAGCTTTTAAAAGATTTTGATGTAGTTTTAACAACAAGCACCCCAACTGGATTAAGAAAAGCCTTAGAGCTCTTTAAAGATTCTGTGGCTATTAATTATGCTCCCTTTGATCTAAACACCCTTATAAAAAAATTTTTAGATTTCTATAATCCCGATGCACTTTTAATTTTTGAAACTGAAATTTGGCCGTCAATGATTTCAACTTCAAGAAAAAAAAATATACCAGTATTTTTAATTAATGGCCGCTTAAGCAAGAATTCATTTCAAACATATCTAATGACCTCATGGTTTATTAAAAACATTCTTCTAAAAATTACTTTTGTTTTTGTTCAGTCTGAGAAACACCAAGAGAGATTTATTAAACTTGGGGTAAACAAGAAGAACATTAAAGTGGCAGGATCTGTAAAATTTGATGCGCCTGGATTAAATTCACAACCAATCTCTTTGCCTCCATATCTTCTGGGGGCAAGCACTCATTCAGGTGAGGAAGAAATTCTCTTGAATGTCTTCAATACAATCTGTAATAAATACCCATATAAATTATTGATATGCCCAAGACATCCAGAGCGATCTAATCAGATTTTACAATTAGCCACTAAGATGGGCTTCAAGGCTCAGCTCTATTCACAGCTAACATCTAATAATTTTAAAGTTTGTATTGTTGATAGCATTGGGCTATTACCAGATTTTTATCATAGCGCTAAGCTTGCATTTGTAGGAGGCAGTTTGGTGCCCCGGGGAGGGCATAACATTATTGAGCCTGCAGTTCTAGGTACTCCTATTATTACAGGCAATCATACTTTTAATTTTGAAGATATTGTTCAAGATTTTATAGAAAAAGATGCATGTATTCTTGTGCATAATGAACATGAATTATTGGCTGGCATACAATCGATACTTGGCGATGCAGAAGTTGGGCAAAAGCTAAGCATTAATGCTAAAAAAATTGTTGAAACCAATCAAGGCTCAACACAAATACAACTCTCTTATATACTAGATAAATTAGGAGCAAAAAATTGAAGCTTATTACCGCAATAATTAAACCATTTAAACTTGAAGAAGTTCGCCAATCTTTGGACGTTATAGGTATTACAGGCATGACAATTACAGAAGTAAAAGGATTTGGTCGACAGAAAGGACATACCGAGCTTTACAGGGGCGCAGAATACGTTATAGATTTTTTACCGAAAATTAAAATTGAAATAGCCGTTTCAACTGAGCAAGTTGACTCAGCAATTTCAGCAATAACCACAAGTGCCAGCACAGGTAAAATTGGTGATGGTAAGATTTTTGTCTCATCCTTAGAAAAAGTGATCCGCATTCGAACTGGTGAAGTGGACCAAGACGCTATCTAATATTAATTCTTTGCAGACAGACAAACTTCCAGTTATATTCCTTTTAGGACCAACCGCTTCAGGAAAAACTGACTGGGCGATTGCTTGGCAAAAAGAGTTCACAGATATTGAAATTATTAGTGTTGACTCAGTCATGGTATACAAAGGGTGTGATATTGGTTCTGCGAAACCATCTCCTGAGATTTTAGCCAATCATCCGCACCATTTAGTTGATCAAACTACCTTAAATAATATTTTTTCTGTTGCAGATTTTTATGAATTAGCGCATAACCTAATTTCTGATATTCACAAAAGACATAAGATTCCATTACTTGTTGGCGGAAGTATGATGTACTTTAACGTACTAAAAAATGGTATTTATTCTCTGCCTGCTGCCAATAAAGCATTCAGAGAAATGCTTGAAAGACGGATACGCTTAGAAGGCATAGAGACACTTCATGCCGAACTTTATGCTCTTAATCCAGAAAGCGCACGAAAAATTAAACCTCAAGATACACAGCGCTTAATTAGAGCGTTAGAAATACAGCATCTTTTACCAAATACTATCGAAACCAGCGTAGTTGCCAAAACTTCTTTGCAATTAAATAGAGACTATCATTTGTATGAGTATGGTATTTTTCCCCAAGACAGGTCAATTTTGCATGCAAGAATTGAGGAGCGCCAGAGGTCTCTAGTTCAAGCAGGACTGCTTCAAGAAGCTAAAAATTTGGTTGAAACTTATAATTTAGTACCAGATCATCCTGCAATGAAAGCAGTCAATTATCGTCAAGCTCTGCAAGTGTTAAATGGGCAAATAAAAGAAAGTGATTTATTTGAGAAATCGTTATTTGCAACCCGTCAATTAGCAAAACGGCAGTGCACCTGGATGCGAAGTTGGAAAAATTTAAAAAGTTTTGATCTAGTCGATCGTAACAAAGCCAGTAAACATTTAAAAAAACACCTTAATTTACACAAAATCATTTAAATCTCCGGATTTAACCCCAAATTGTATTTATAATAAAATTTTATTTTAAAGGTACCTTTTGTGAATTGGGACAATCAAAACAATCAAGACCCTTGGGGCAGAAAGAATCAAGAAGATATTTCATTCGATGATTTAATAAAAAAGTTTTCAGCCCTGTTTGGTAAACAAGGCGGTGGCTCTAATGGCTCTAATGGCTCTTCTGGTAACAGTGGATTCAATCTTCCAACCAAGAAAACTATTATGTACGCGCTTTTTGGGTTGTTGGTTCTTTATGCATCTATGTGTGTTTATCAGCTAGATTCTCCTGAGAGAGCAGTGATTTTAAGGTTTGGGGAATACCATGCGGAAAAAGGAGAGGGGTTAAACTTTATGCTAGCGGGTGTAGATGAGAAATATGTTGAGAACGTAGCATTAACTAGACGTTATTCTCAAACAGCTAATATGCTTACAAAAGATGAAAACTTGGTTGATGTTACTGTATCTATTCAATACAGAATTAAAAATCTTAAAGATTTTGTTTTAAATGTTAAAGATCCTGAAAGTAGCTTAAGAGAGGCCACAGAAAGCTCTTTACGCCATGTTGTTGGAGATAATACTCTTGAAGAGACATTGACCACAGGAAGAGAAGTGATAGCACAAGATGTGAATTCTAGACTTCAAAGTTACCTTGATCTATACCAAACTGGTTTAATTATTCAACAAGTTAATATTGAAAAAACAGACCCACCTTCTGCTGTCAAAGCATCCTTTGATGACGTTGTTGCAGCAAGAGAAGATAAGGTAAAACTTCAAAATGAGGCTGAGAGATACGGTCTTTCGATCGTTCCAGAGGCAAGAGGCAGAGCGTTTGCTCGAATTCAAGCAGCAGAAGCTTACAGAGAAGAAGTGGTTGCAAATGCAGAAGGAGAAGTTTCGCGCTTTGATAAATTGTTAACTGAGTATAAAAAAGCTCCAAAAGTTACTAGAGATCGTTTGTATTTAGATGCTATGCAGAATTTATACAGCAACTCTACCAAGGTAATGGTTGATGTAGAGGGGGGCAATAATTTAATGTACTTACCTCTAGATAAAATTATTGAGCAAAATAAATCACAGGAGGAGGACTAATGAATAAACGTATAAATCTTCTAGTTCTAGCTGGTCTTATTATAGCTATGGTTCTTAATAGCCTATTTGTTATTGATGAGAAAGAGGATGGGATAGTGTTCCAGTTTGGAGAAGCAATTAAATCTGATTTGCCAACTGGCCTGAATTTTAAATTACCAATTATCCAAAATGTTAAAAAATATGACTCTAGACTTCAAACTTTAGACGAAGAGCCTAACAGGATTTTAACAGTAGAGAGTAAATATCTAATCGTCGATTCTTTTGTAAAATATAGGATTACTGATGTTAGAACTTTTTATGATGCAACCAGCGGAAGTTTTATTAATCTTAATAATTTATTGGGCCAAAGAACAGCTTTTGAACTCAAAAATCAATTTGGACGCAGGACTGTGACTGAACTTGTCTCTGGAGAACGAGATCAACTAATGAAAGATATGAGAGATAACTTGGGTAACTCAGTATCTGATCTTGGAATCGAGATCATTGATTTTAGGGTTAAGCGGATTGATTTACCCCCAGAACTTAGTAATTCTGTCTATGAAAGAATGCGTTCAGAAAGAAATCGATTGGCTGAAGAGCTTCGCGCAGAAGGTGGTGAGCTATCTAATGAGATTCGCTCCACAGCTGACAGAGATCGAGTGATTCTTCTTGCAGAAGCCTATAAAACTTCTGAACAAATAAGAGGTGAGGGAGATGCTACTGCTGCAGCAATTTATGCTAATTCATTTTCTCAAGATCCTGAATTTTATGCATTTACAAGAAGTCTTAGAGGCATGGAAGCTGCTTTTAATAATAAATCTGACTTACTTGTGATAGACCCTAAGTCAGATTTCTTTAAATATCTTAATAAATCGAAAGGCGTTAATCCTTAGGCGACATGAGCAATAATACCCTTATTCTAGGATTGCAATGGGGGGACGAAGGCAAGGGTAAGATTGTTGATGCGTTGGCAGAAAACTCTGAAGTAGTTTGTCGATTTCAGGGCGGACATAATGCTGGACATACATTAAAAGTTGATGGCGAGCAAAAAGTTCTTCACTTAGTTCCATCTGGTATTCTTCATCCTTCGGTTCATTGTGTCCTTGGTAATGGAATTGTATTGTCATTGCCTGCCCTTCAACAAGAAATCACTGAACTTGAAGAGAGTGGGATTAATTTTACTGATCGTTTTTATGTAAGCGGTGACTGCGCTTTGATTCTTCCTACTCACATAGCCATAGATAAGGTTAGAGACCAATCTGAAGGAATTGGTACAACCGGAAGAGGAATTGGACCTGCTTATGAAGATAAAGTTGCAAGAAGGGCAATTCGTTTTAGTGATTTGCAAGACCTTGATAAATTACAGAGTAGGCTAGAAAAATTAGTTGATTATCATAATAAAATTCTAGTACATTTATATAATGCAGAGCCAATACCTTTTCAGGATGTATTAGAGGAGCTCCAAAATTATCAAAGTCTATTTCAGAAGTTTCATTCTGGTACTCAGGACTTATTAAGAGGATGGGTCAAGGATAATAAAAAAATTATTTTTGAAGGCGCTCAAGGCTCAATGCTAGATATTGATCATGGAACCTATCCCTATGTCACTTCCTCTAGCACAACAGCTGGCGGCCTCTCAACTGGTTTGGGAGTTGGTCCAAAGTATGTTGATACTATTCTTGGCATTACCAAAGCCTACACAACAAGAGTTGGGGAAGGACCATTTGCTACAGAGCTATTTGATGCAAATGCCGATCAACTTGCAAAGGTTGGGCATGAATTTGGAGCCACAACTGGTCGCCCAAGAAGATGTGGCTGGTTGGACTTAAAAGCTCTAGAAACTATCGTTTTTATTAACTCTGTAACAACATTATGCATTACAAAATTAGATGTTTTAGATGGCTTCTCAGAGATTCAAGTTTGCGTTGATTATGGTAAGGAGCAAAACCCAATTTATAAAACGCTGCCTGGTTGGAAGCAAGAAACTTCGGGCATAAGAGATTTTAACGATTTACCTCAAGCAGCGCAGGACTATATAATGTTTATTGAAAATGTTTTAGATTGTCCAGTTGGCATAGTTTCAGTTGGGCCTTCAAGAGACCAGACTATTTATAGAGCCTAAGCTCTTTTTTTCTAGGAGACCGATGAGAAAACTTCTTACCTCACTTTTATTGCTGATAGTTTTTAGTGTATGTATTTTCTTTGGCGGAGCTGTATTAAAAATATTTGGCAGTCTTGATGGTCCTGGTGTTATTGAAGGGAAAGTGCTTCCAAGCAATGTTGTTGAGGATCGAGCAAATAGAGTCAACCTTGTCAAATCTGAGCTAGAAGTTCTAGATGATAAACAGATTCTTTTTGGTGATCTCCATGTCCATACAACATATTCAACAGATGCATTTATGTGGTCTTTGCCTTTTATGAATGGAAAGGGAGCATCTCCCATTGCAGATGCATGTGATTATGCAAGATTTTGTTCAGCTTTAGATTTTTGGTCAATCAATGACCATGCTGAAGCAAGCACACCTAGAAAGTGGCTTGATACGAAAGAAAGTATCCAACAGTGCAATAACTTATCAGAGGGTACTGACGACTTGGTTAGTTTTTTAGGATGGGAATGGACTCAAGTTGATCCTACTCCTGAAGATCATTATGGCCATAAAAATGTTATGTTTTTAGAAACAGATGACTCTTTGGTTCCACCAAGAGCAATTGGCTCAGGAGGAGTTGCTCCTTTAGTTATGAGACTTGGATTACCTTGGACAATGTCTGCTTTGCCTGCAACATTAGATTTTAAAAATAGAGGTAGATTTTTTGCATTCGACAAATTCTTTGAAGAGATTCAAGCTACGCCTATATGCCCTGAGGGAGTTAATACAAAAGATCTTCCATTAAATTGTTACGAAGAAGCAACTAATCCAAATATTCTTTTTCAGAAATTGAAGGATTGGGATACTCCTTACATGGTTATTCCTCACGGCACAACATGGGGCTTCTATACCCCCCCAACATCGGACTGGAAAAAACAACTAAAAGATTTTCAGGACGACGACTCACAATTCTTATTTGAGATTTATTCAGGCCATGGTAACTCTGAAGAATATAGAGTATGGAATGATGCAAACACAAATTCCTCTGGAGAAATATTTTGTTCAGAAGGAACCGAGAATTTCATACCAACTTGTTATCAAGCTGGCAAAATCATGGCCAAAAGATGCGAAGATTCTGGGTTAGATGAACAGACTTGTAAGTATTTGGTAGACCAAACAAAATTATTTTCTGCTCAAATGGGTTCAACAGGATATGCAGCAGTCAATGAAACTGCTCCGGATGATTTTTTAAATGCAGGCCAATGCAATGATTGTTTTTTACCATCTTTCAACTATAGGCCCCTAGGCTCAGCACAGTATGTTTTAGCTCTAAGTGATTTTACTGATAAGCAAAATCCAAAACGCTTTAAGTTTGGGTTTATTGGCTCAAGTGATAATCATGGTGCTCGACCTGGAACTGGTTATAAAGAAATTGATCGGCTTTATAATACTGAGGCTAACGGCTTCAGCGACCCACTGTTTGAAAAGTTGGGTTCTTTAAGACGCCCCAAGGGTAAATTAGAACCTTCCTTTGTAGATTTAGGCAATACTTCCTTGACCAGTATCTTAGATTTAAATATTGCAACAGATGCTGAAAGGCAAAGTGCATACTTTATGACGGGCGGCTTGGTGGCAGCTCATTCATCTTCTAGAAGTCGAGGCTCTATTTGGAATGCATTAGAACGTAAGGAAGTTTACGCAACTTCTGGTCCAAGAATATTATTATGGTTTGATGCGCAGACTGAATCTGAGTCTCTGGCCATGGGATCTGAGGTTAGCGTAAGCCAATCTCCTGTATTTACAGTTAAGGCAGCTGGATCATTGAAACAAAAGCCAGGATGTCCTGAGTCAAGTACGGGAGGATTAACCAAAGATAGGCTAGAAAAGATTTGTAATTCTGAGTGCTACAACCCAAGCAATGAAAGACGCCTAATTAGTCGCATTGAAGTGATTAAAATCTTACCTCAGCAATTTGAAAGTGAACCCATAGAAACTTTGGTTGATGATGTGTGGAAATCTTTTCCTTGTAACAGCACAAGTTGCAAAGTTTCATTTCAAGATGAGCAATTCTCCATTGGTCGGCGTGATGCAGTTTACTATGTTCGAGCTATTGAAGAGCCTAGCGCTACTTTGTCAGCAGACCCCTTGGGTTGTGAGTATGATGAGAACGGTCAGTGCATTAAAGCAAAAGTTTGCAGAGTAGGAGTTAATAAGAACAGAGGGGAGTGCATAGCTCCAGCTGAACATAGAGCTTGGTCTAGCCCTATTTTTCTTAATTATTCTTTGTAAGCCATTCTTTTTGATTAGCTTTAAGCCATTCGTCTAGTTTAGCGTTAATAAATTTAAATGAATTAGGGTTAGAAAACTTTTTAGCCAATCTAATGCACTCGTCCATGACTACAGGGTGAGGTAATTCATCCGCTCGTATCTCAACCATACCAAGCCATAAAACTGCCTCATCAATCATTTCAAGATTTTGACCTTCAGTATTTTTGAGGCTCCTGGTAATTTCTTTTAAATCATCTGCTTGCTCAAAAATATTCTTGAGACGTTGTTTAAAATATGGAACATTGATCTTTTTGGAGGTATTTTCAGCAAGGAATTGTTCAATAAGTAAATTTAACGATGTGGCATTAAAAATATATTGGTAAATTGCCTGAACTAAACATTCTCGCGTCTGCAGTTCTTGTTTGTATTGACCTAGATTTTTTGACATGCTTTTTTTAAAGCATCTCTGCGAGAGATTGAGCTATTTCTTTGCCCTTATTTAAGTCAGACGAATCACATCTGCGTTTAGCTTGTTCAAAGTTTTCAGTAGCTATCAAACCTAATGCAAGAGGTTTTTTTGCATCTATGCTTATTTGCATTAGACCTTGTGCTACCGATTCTGAAATCAGTTCGTAGTGAGTAGTCTCACCCCTAATAACCACACCAAAGCTTATGACCCCATCACTATTTTCAAGAGCTTGTTGAGAGGCATGTACTAATTCCCAAGACCCTGGAACGTAGATAGTCTCTATGTTTTTATAGCCAATTTGGATTAAATGTTCCGAAGCAGATTTAACTAAGTCATCAACGAGTTCAGCATTCCATCTAGCTGCCACAATAGTAATTTTGTGCAAGGGGTTTACATCGATCCAATTGTGAGTAAAGGTATTCTCGCTCATTGCTCAAATCCAATAATCTCAAGATCAAAACCACCCAAGGAGGGATACTTAACAGGAGCGGCAAGCAATTTAATTTTTTTTAAACCTAGTTCTTTTAAAATCTGGGATCCAATGCCTACCGTTTTTGTTTCTGGCACTATCGTTGTTTGAGTACCTTTTAAATTATTAATAATTCCCTCTGGATCTTGGTTGTTGCCTATTAAAATAAGAACAGCACAATCCTCTTGACCTATTCTTGCAAGCGCTTTTCGGATATCCAGCCTTTCTCCAAACTCCTCAAGTCCAACAAGATCATGAAGCATATTAGGAACATGCACTCTAACCAATGGCGCATCTGCCGAAGCGATATCTCCTTTTATAAATGCAAGATGAAGATTATTGAAAATAGTATCTGTCCAGGCAGAGAGCTCAAATGACATTCCTTGGATCTCAACATTTTTGGAATATTCAAACTTTACTGATTTTTCTTTTAAAGCTCTGTATTGAATTAAATCGGAGATGGTACCAATTTTCATTTCATATTTTTTTGCAAATTCTAGCAAGTCATCTCTTCTGGACATGGTCCCATCTTCATTCATAATTTCACAAATCACTCCAGCTTCCTCCAAACCAGCAAGCCTAGATAGGTCGCATGCCGCTTCGGTATGGCCGGCTCTACTCAAAACGCCTCCTTCTGAGGCTCTTAATGGAAAAATATGACCAGGCTGCACAATGTCACTTGCTTGAGCATCTTTATTTGCAGCTGCTTGAATGGTAAGAGCTCTGTCTACAGCGGAAATCCCTGTAGTTATTCCCTCCTTTGCTTCAATAGAGACAGTGAATCCTGTTCCGTGTTTCGCGCGATTATTATTTGTCATCATGGGTAAATTTAGCCTGTCACACTTTTCAGGTGAGAGAGGTAGACATACCAATCCTCTAGCCTTACTAATCATGAAGTTAACCTTTTTATCATCAATTAATTCAGCGGCACAAACCAAGTCACCCTCATTCTCTCTGTCCTCATCATCAAGTAAAATAACCATTTTGCCCTTGGCGATGTCCTCTATAAGTTCTTTAGTGGTATTAAATTCCATTGTTCTATATATATCTCTAATATTTCAACCCAGTCAACAAGCTCAAGCTAAATAAGTAGCTTTAATATCGCAATCAAATACTTCTAGCTTATCCAATTTAAGTCTAGTAGCCTCTTTTATTAAAAGAGGTGATTCAAGGCTAACAGTACCCATGCTTTTTTTCCCTAAAATTATGGGAGCAGTATATAGCACCAGCTCATCAAAAAGATTATTGGTAATAAATGCATTTAAAGTTTCTTGTCCACCTTCAACCAGAACGCTAGAAATATCCCTTTCTAGCAAGTCTTTCACAAAAGCTCTTAAAAAATTTTTATTCTTATATTGAATATGTTCAACATTTTGATTCATGAGCCCAGAGTTTCTTGAGCCAATAATAACCTTGGCATTTTTAGAGAAGATTTTTTTTGCATCAGTTGCTGTTTCTATGTTTCCAAGAATAATTTTGGTTGGCTGAGGTATCAATGAGTTTTTAGAGAGGCCTAATTCTTTTTGTGTGAGGCGAACAGTCAATGCAGGATTATCATTAACAGCAGTATTTTTACCTACTAGAATCCCTTTCACTTGCGCCCTCATAAGGTGAGTATCTTTTCTAGAGCTGGCATTTGAAATCCATGAGCTAGAACCATTATTCAGAGCAATCTTCCCGTCTAGTGATTGAGCAGCTTTTAAAATAATATACGGACGGGATTTTGTTTGATTAATAAAAAAAATCCTATTCAACGCTTCGCACTCTTTTCTTAGGATTCCAATTGAAACATTGATACCAGAATTTTCTAGAAGTTTGATTCCCCTGCCATTGATTTTAGGATTAGGATCAAGGGTTCCACAAATAACTTTTTTTATTCCATGAGTGATAAGCGCATCCACACATGGGGGGGTATTCTTGAGAATAGAGCAGGGCTCAAGATTGACATACATGCCTGACCCTTTAAGCAATTGTAAGGCTTTTGTTGCGCCAAATTTACGCTTGCAATGCTTAATGGCCTCAATTTCTGCGTGGTCTCCACCATACCTTTTGTGCCAACCTTCACCTATAATTTTTGTGCCTTTGACAATAATACAACCGACCATAGGGTTAGGCTGAGCACTAAATCGACCTTTTTTTGCAAGTTTAATTGCACGGGCCATGAACTCTTGTTCTTTCATTTCTTCTTTTTGCGAGTTTTTGGTTTCTCTTTAGATAATGAAGATATTTCCTCAGCAAATTCTTGGATGTCTTGAAAGTCTCTGTAGACGGAAGCAAATCTTACGTAAGCCACTTGATCAACTCTTTTTAAATTACGCATGACAATTTCACCAAGTTGACGAGAGGCAATTTCTCTTTCTCCAAGTTGCCTGATCTCAGTCAAGATGCTTCCAAAGACTGCATCAACTTCTTCAGCTGAAAGAGGTCTTTTCTCAAGGGCTCGAAGCATTCCACCTTTCAATTTAACACCATTAAACGGTTGCCGTTCCCCATCGCTTTTAATAATTCTTGGCAAAGCCAGATCAGCTGTTTCAAATGTAGTAAAGCGGGCATGGCAGACCTCACATTCCCTTCGACGGCGAATCTGAGAGCCATCTCCAACAAGCCTAGAGTCTATGACTTTAGTATCTTGGGCTTGACAGAATGGACAGAACATTATTTATATACAGGGAACCTTTTACACATTGTAACCGCTTGTTCTTTGATAGTATTAATTTGTTCCGTATTTCCTAAATCCAGTGCAATATCACAGATCCAGTTACTTAAGGTCTCAATTTCCGCTGCTCCAAATCCACGCGTTGTAACAGCAGCAGTTCCTAACCTAATCCCTGAAGTTACAAAGGGTGACTGAGGATCATTTGGCACTGCATTTTTATTTGTGGTGATGTTGGCTTGTCCGAGAGCTAATTCACAGTCTTTGCCTGTTAAATTCTTGCTTCTTAAATCCATTAATACAATATGATTTTCAGTTTTCCCTGAAACAACATCAATGCCCCGATTTTGTATAACTTCACACATTAGTTTTGCATTATCCATTACAGCTTGAGTATAGACTCTGAACTCTGGATCAAGCGCCTCTTTAAAACAGATAGCCTTAGCAGCTATTATATGCATAAGTGGACCACCTTGAGACCCAGGAAAGACTGCAGAGTTTAATTTTTTTTCAAGCTCTTCATTTTTCTTGGCAAGAATAATACCGGACCTTGGACCACGCAATGTTTTATGTGTGGTTGAGGTCACAACATCAGCAAAGGGCACTGGCGATGGATACAAGCCTGCAGCGACAAGACCAGACACATGAGCCATATCCACAAGGAAATAGGAATCGATTTCATCTGCTATATCTCTAAAAATTTTCCAATCAATAATCCCTGAAAATGCTGAAAAACCTGCAATAATAAGTTGGGGATTATGCTGTTTAGCTAGGTCTCTTACTTGATCATAGTCAATGTCGTGAGTTTCTGGGTGAAGACCATACTGATAGGCAGTGTAGTTTTTTCCAGAAAAATTAACTTTTGCTCCGTGGGTTAAGTGACCTCCTTGATCTAAGCTCATTCCTAAAATAGCATCGTTTGGTTGAAGCATCGCTAAGAAGGCCGCAGCATTGGCAGATGAGCCAGAATGAGGTTGAACATTTGCATAATCAGCTTTAAACAATTCTTTAGCTCTGCTTATAGCTAATTCTTCTGCAATATCTACGTATTCACATCCACCGTAGTACCTTTTATGAGGATATCCCTCTGCATATTTATTTGTTAATACTGATCCTTGAGCCTCAAGAATTCTTTGGCTTGCATAGTTCTCAGACGCTATTAGCTCAATGTGTTCTTCTTGTCGATCAGATTCATTGCTAATGGACTGCCAGAGTTCTTGATCATACAATTCGATTGTTTGTGAATTTGCAAAAATTGAATCTGCTTGCGATTCCATGGGATTCTCCAAAGGTTTTTTTAAATAAATTTACTCAGTCGATATCTTAAATTATCTAAGGCTTCTTGTGGAGAAAAGGTTGTGTTCTTTTTGGAAAAGTTGCCCTGCAAATCTCACATTTTAAGCCATGACATTGTTGGGCCTGACAGAACTCTCTACCCCAAAAAATAATTTGAAGATGAAGCTTGTTCCATAAGGCTTTTGGAAATATTTCCTTTAGGTCTTTTTCTGTTGTCGTTACATTTTTTCCTTTCGTTAAACCCCACCTTTGCGCTAACCGATGAATATGAGTGTCTACTGGGAATGCGGGCTGACCAAAACCTTGGCTAATTACCACCGATGCAGTTTTATGACCGACACCAGGAAGTTTTTCTAACGCTTTTATGTCTGCTGGGACTTGACTATCAAAGGATATATATAGGATATGTGAGAGATCGTGAATTGCTTTTGATTTCTTGGGACCTAAGCCACATGGCCTAATAATTTTGTAAATAGTGTCGGGGCTCACCTTGCACATATCTCTTGGATTGTCGGCTAATGCAAAAAGTTTAGGAGTTACTTTATTTACTCTCTCATCTGTGCATTGAGCTGATAATAAAACAGCAACCAAAAGGGTGAAGTTGTCTTTGTGATCTAGAGGCACTGGGGTTTTTGGGTAATATTCCTCCAGTGTGTCTAAAACTATTTGGGCTCTTTCAGCTTTTCTCATTTATTAAAAAATACCATGATGATTTGATGCAGATATTATATTTTCGCATAACACTTTCAGTTAAGCATTCAAGTGTTAGTATTGACCTGCTAAATTTTTTATTTACTAACTTAACACTAATTATTATGCAGGATTATAAGACTGATCATCCTTTCGATATTGCTATGAGCGAAGAGCAGCAAATGACATGGGATATGTTAAGAAAATTTGCAGAAACTGAGATGAGACCCGCTGCTAGAGATGCAGAAGCGGCTGGTCGCCCATCGGATGAGCTTCTTGATAAAATGAAAGATTTAGACTTAATATCCTTGGGTATTCCAGAGGCTTATGGAGGCATGGAAATCGAACAAGATGCAACGTCTCAAGCTCTTGCTTTGGAGGCTTTAGCTTATGGAGATCTATCCCTAGCCATGTCCCTATCCTTACCGATGCTAACTGCAAAAATTATTACTGAACATGGAAGCGAAGAGCACAAGAAAGAATTATTAAAACAATACTCCGATGGATCTATGTTCCATGTTGGCCTTGGTATAAATAATTCAAGCATTATGGCTGACGCATTGCATTCTAGTGTTTTGGTTAATGAAAGTGGGGAAGAGCTTATTCTCAATGGAATCAAAACGGGAATTGCTTTTGCTGAAGAGGCAGATTCTTTTTTAATTTCTGCAACAAGCGAGAGCGGTGAAAGTAATTTATATGTTTTGGATAAAGATACAGAAGGTTTAGAAATCATTTCCAAAGAATTTATGGGCTTAAAAGGATTGCCGCTATCAGAAATCAAGTTATCTAATTGCAAAATTAAAACATCTCAAAAATTGGGCGGGCATAATTATTCTATTAATTTTCAAGAGTTGGTGGATTCATCAAGAATAGGTATGTCAGCTATGGCCCTTGGAGTTTGCCAAGCTGTTTTAGATTATGTGGTGCCATACACCAATGAAAGAGTAGCTTTTGATGAACCTATTTCTAATCGACAATCTGTGGCTTTTTTGGTGGCTGATATGGCAATTGAAATTGAAGCCATGAGGTTGATGGTATATAAGGCTGCAGCTTTAAAAGATATAGGAGCAGATTTCCATAAACAAGCTTCTTTAACACATAGATTTGCGGCTCATCATGGAATGAAAATAGGAACCGATGGAGTTCAATTACTGGGAGGTCATGGTTTCACTCATGAGCATCCAGTAGAGTTGTGGTACAGAAATTTAAGAGCCATTGGTATTTTTGAAGGCGGAGCAGGAGTTTAAAATGATACATCCATTGTTACCAAATCAGTTGCAAAAAACTCAAGAGACCATGCGAATGGCAGCAGAGTTTATCCTGCGCCCCATTTCTAGAAAATATGATAAAGCAGAACATGAGCCACCAGTAGAAATGGAGCAGTTAAATCAGGCAGCGGCTGCGCAAAAGGATGCAGGCATTGGAGATGACTCTGTAAAATCGATGGATTTGAAGGGGAGAAATCTCTGGGCAGTCATTTCATTGGAGCAAATGTGCTGGGGTGATGTGGGATTATTTTTAGCTAGACCTGGGACAGGTCTTGGCAATGCAGCAATAAGCGCGGTAGGTAACCCTGATCAAAAAAGTAAATGGGGCAAGAGATGGGCCTCTATGGCCATAACCGAACCAGGAGCTGGGTCTGATTCAAAAAACATATCTACTACAGCAGTCTTAGATGGCAATGAATGGGTGATCAATGGCGAAAAAATTTATGTAACTGACGGAGATCGTTGTGATTGCGTTGTAGTTTGGGCAACTTTAAATAAGACTATGGGGAAAACCGCTATTCGATCTTTTATTGTTGAAAAAGGTACTCCAGGTTTCTCTGTTGCAAGATTAGAAAAAAAATTAGGAATTAGAGCTTCAGATACAGCCACTTTAATCTTCGATAATTGTAGAATTCCTCGTGAGAACTTGCTTGGCGGCAAAGAAGAAATAGAGATGGATGCTGATGCTGCAAAAAAATCTTTTGGCGGTGCTATGCAGACTTTTGACAATACTCGACCTATGGTTGCAGGCATGGCTATTGGGCTTGGGCAAGCTGCACTAGATATGACAAGAGCCTTGCTCTCTGAAGAGGGGTATCAAGATAATTTTGGCGCTTCTATAGGGCAACAAACTGCAATTCAGTATGAACTTGAAATGCTTGAGGCTGAGCTAGAAGCTGCAAGACTTTTGGTTTATAAATCTGCATGGATGATGGACAATAAAATGCCTAATTCTAAAGAGGCCTCAATGGGTAAAGCTAAAGCAGGCAGAATTGGAAATAGAATCTCTCTAAAATGTGTTGAATTATGCTCTATGCAGGGCTTCTCAGAAGATCATTTGCTTGAGAAATTTTCTCGAGATTCAAAAATTTTAGATATTTTTGAAGGCACTCAACAAATTCAACAATTAATTGTTGCCCGCCAGGTTCTCAATAAAAGCTCAACAGACTTAAAGTAAATTAGTTTTTCTTGTTTATATGAGCAAAAATCATACGTAATTAGTGGTCTATAAATCATTGCAATCATTGAACCATAGCTATATTATTCACAGTATACGTTCAGTTTAATCAACTTAAAGGGGGAAGATTATGAACAAGTTTTTTTATGGCTTTGTATTTTTATTTTCATTTAGCGCTATTCCAGCGTTTGCTCAAGACGACACCAATATGCGTGAAGTCGAAGAAGTTGTTGTTACCGCTTTAAGAAAAGAAACCAGTTTGCAGGATACTGCGCTCACCATTACAGCGATTACTTCTGCAGATTTAGAGATTAAACAAATTGAAAATTTTGAGGATCTGCAATTTGCAGTGCCAACACTTGGTTTTGCTAAGGGGGCATATTCTGGTTCAGGAATTACCCTTCGAGGTATTGGTAACTTTGCGGTAGGTAATTCAACTAGTGCTGCTATTGGTTATTTCTGGAATGGTCAATCTGCATCATCTTCAGGCTTATACGAAGCCGAGCTCTTTGATGTTGAGCGTGTAGAGGTGCTTAGGGGACCACAAGGCTCATTGTTTGGATCAGGAACAACCGGTGGTGTGATTCAAATGCTTACCAAAAGACCAGATGGCGAGGTTGGAGGTAACATTAAAGTTGATATAGCTGATTATGATTCCACTAGGGTGTCAGGTGCAATTAACCTTCCTATGACAGATACATTCAGATCAAGGTTTGCTTTTGCATCTCTTAAAAGAGGTGGGTTTGTTACTAATAACTTCAATGGCGAAAAGTTAGATGACAGAAACACACTTGCTGGAAGAGCTTCTTTTGAGTGGGACTACTCTGATGATACGGTGATTAGCTTGATCTATGAGACTACAGAAGCAGATGACAATCGATTAAGAGCTGCAAGACAATATTGTAAACAAGATAAATTTTATGGTTGTAGCCCATTTGAAAATGGTATGGAAGCTGTTTGGTCTCCTGGAAGTTACGGACATTGGGTACCATACCTTCAGTACCAGAATACCTCTTTAGACTATACTGTTTACAGAAACAACCCTAATTCAGATATTCGATCAGTAGATCTTGATTCTACTCCAACACATACTACCACTTTGCAAAACACTGTTTTTGAAATTGATAGTGCCTTATCTGACACCATGAACATGGTGTTTACTTACTCTTATCACACTAGGCAGTATGAAGATTATGCAGATTACGATCATGCCACAAGTGTTGTTAACTACGCTATTGGTCCAATCACTGCAAATCTATTTAATGATCCAACCAAAGGCCTCGCAGGTCGAGGAGTAACATCTTATGGCAGCGACGTAGCTGTCGATAGATCTGCAAATGATGCTGAGTGGAGTCAAACAGAACTAAGATTCTCTTCTGACTACGACGGAGCTTTTAACTTTACTTTCGGTATCTTCATGAATGAAAGTCAAAGTGAGACCAATTACGGTATTGCAACTCCTTACATGGAATATTGGGGCAACGTATCATCTGGGCCAAACGGCGTATTGTTCCCAGCTAGCCAAGGCTATGGTGGCGCACCTTACTGGGTGAATTACTTTGGAGCATTGCCAGTCGTAGCGGCTCAGGTTACAGCGGGTGTCATGGCAGGACTAATTCCTCCAGCATCAGCTCAAGGTGCAATATTAAGTGGTGCTGCAAACGCAGCAGCTGCAACAGCTGCAGCTAAAGTAACACTTCCACCTTGGCAGAAATACTTCCATGCAGACAGCAATCTAAATAGAAATTCTAACGCCCTTTACGGTGAAATGTACTTTGCTCTTAGCGACGATACAAATTTAACGGTTGGTGGAAGATACACAGAGTTTGAAATTAATGACTTTGCATTTAACTCATTGCTTGACCTTCAAAATTTAGGAGCAGGGTATTATGCTGGCGTGAAACCAAATCCAGTTCCAAGAAGTTATTCTGCAGAAGAAAGCACCTATAAAATTGGTCTTGACCATGCTTTAAATGACAATCAAATGCTTTATGCAACTTATTCAACAGGTTTCAAGCCTGGAGGATTTAACACAACTGATATTGTTGGGTTAACCACTTTTGATCCTGAGATTGCGAATGTATTAGAGATTGGTATGAAAAATACTCTTATGGACGGTGCATTGCAGCTGAATATTTCAGCCTACAGTAATGATTATGAAGGCCTTCAGCTTTCTAAAATTGTTAACAGAGCATCATTGAATGACAATGCAGACGCAACTATAGAAGGGATTGAGGCTGAATTTACTTTCTTCTTGAGCTCTACCCTTATGATTGACGGGTTTGTTTCAAAAACCGATGCAAAGGTTGACGATTTTAAAACTGTGGATCCTATAAATCCAAATGCTGCAACGAGGACACTTCCTCTTCCTGCTGGTGCAACTGGATTTTTAGCTGACTTTAAACCTTTGGCTGCTACATGTAATCCATTGGTGTTCTTAGGACAAGCAGCTCCTTCAGCTACTTGCTCACTTGGATTGGCAGCTTCTAATGCATTGCTC
>Ga0209035_10000070_pt1 | contig 36251 bp, 33 predicted proteins | sample MarorgKNORR_S2LV_6_FD_188220 | JGI IMG/M metagenome (GOLD analysis project Ga0209035, IMG submission 188220) | Marine microbial communities from the Southern Atlantic Ocean, analyzing organic carbon cycling - AAIW_A/KNORR_S2/LV (SPAdes) (version 2) | ecosystem: Environmental > Aquatic > Marine... | reverse complement strand
GTGTTAGAAGGGATGACCGTAGGTAATTCCGACACGCTTTGATTGCTGTTTATATCAAGCTCGCTTGAATTTGTAAGTATGTCTTTTTTGTTTTCAAAGCGTGTTAGAAGGGATGACCGTAGGTAATTCCGACACGCTTTGATTGCTGTTTATATCAAGCTCGCTTGAATTTGTAAGTATGTCTTTTTTGTTTTCAAAGCGTGTTAGAAGGGATGACCGTAGGTAATCCCGACACGCTTTGAATTGCTCGCTTGAATCTAGGGAGCTCCAAGCCTTTTAAGTAGGTTATTTTTTATTTCGTATATTGCTTGTGTAACAATTAAACATCTACAAATTATGAAAAAGATTATTTTTTTAGTATTAGTTTCACTGTTGTTTCAAAGTTGTTTTAGTTATAAAACAGTTGATTACAATGCTATTGCAATCGAAAAAAAACAAAAATTTGAGGTTGAAAAACTTGATAGAGCAATTATTAAAGGACGATTATTTTCTAAAAATGAAAAAGCAATTGTTTTAGAAAATAAAGGGCAACTCCAAACAATCCCTAAGGACGATATTTACGAAGTTAAAGTCAGAAATTTTTCATTCTTAAAATCTGCTGGATTAGCTGTGGGTACATATCTTACCGCCTATCTTGTAGCCCTTGGTGTATTTCTTGTAACTTATTAATAGGTAATTTTCTTCCTTCAGTTCAGAGGGTTTCAAGCCTCTTAAGTGGGTTAGGTACGTTTTCTTCCTTCCCTGTTAAGTAGCGGGTTTCAATCTTTTTAGTTTGAAGATTTCTTTACTCCAATACCTCTTCAATAATTTTACCGGTATTTCCATTCGGGAATTCAATCTGTAAAAGATTGGCAAGTGTAGGGGCAATGTCCGTTATTTCGTACTTCTTTTTGGAACTCCCTTGTTGGATGCCATTTCCGTAGAAAATAATAGGCACATGCGTGTCATACGAGTACCCAGAACCGTGTGTCGTTCCTTTCTTAGGGTAACTTACCGTAGCCGGCGAAGGCACCAGTAAGACGTCTCCAGAAAACTTCTGGTTGTAGCCATTCTGCAATGTGTGTAAAATACCGTGGGTAAACGTAGTCGTTTGCAAAGTACGTGCAGTAACGGCCTTGTAAATCGCTGGATACTCCATAGCTACATCTGCAATTTTTTGCGCCACTTGGTCACTATCTAAGTGCAATGAAGCTATTTTTTCTTTGTCTAGGAAAATTTGAAAATTAGAGACATTTTCAATGATTAATTCCGATTTAAATAGGCGCTTTGTCGCCTTGTTTAAATGCGCTTTAAAGGCTGTGTAACTAAAATAGTTTGCAGGAATTTTTACAGACTGCAGGTAAGACGGCACTTCAACAGCCGCATGATCTGCGGTAAGAAATAACGTGTAGTTGTCTTTTCCTACTTGTTTGTCTAAGAAACGAAACAAGTCGGCTAAATCGTTGTCCAGTCGTATATAGGTGTCTTCAATCTCTTTGGAAGCAACCCCAAATATATGCCCTACATAATCTGGAGAGGAGTAGCTGATGGCTAAGAAATCTGTCGCGTCACTCATTCCTAATTGCTCGTGTTTGATGGCTGCTTTTGCAAAATCAGTCGTAAAGCTGTTTCCTGCAGGAATGGCTTTTAGCAAGCTGTAGTTCTTGTTGGTTTTTCGCAATTCTTTAATATCGTGAGGGAAAACCGGCTTAGCTTCTCCTTCAAAAACCTGTTCAAAATTATTGTCATCGGCAATGCTTTCGGTATAGGTCTCTATGTCATACAGCGTTTCCCAAGGCTGATTCAAATAATCGTTTGCTGTGCCATTTTTATTGAATTCCTGTACCCAAGTAGGCAAAGAGTTCATGTAGAAAGAGCTGCTAACCCAAACACCTTCATTGCCGCCATGAAACCAATAGGCTGCATTGGCAGTGTGCCCAACAGGTAAAATTGCAGAACGGTCTTTTAAAGCAATTCCAATGGTTTTTCCGCGCATGTTTTGCGCCAAGCGCAGTTGGTCTGTAATTGTTGTGGTCACCAGCCTCTTTGGTGATTTTTTACCGGCGTCTCCAGCACTTCCAATGGTTTGGTAGCTGTTGTCGTCTACACAGTAAATCGATTTTTTCTCTTTTTTGTCGTACCAATTGTTAGAGATAACACCGTGGTTGGTAGGGGTGGCTCCTGTGTAAATAGAAGTGTGTCCAACGGCCGTGTAGGTTGGCATGTAATTGTAATGCGCATTTTCTAATGAAAACCCGTTGTTTAAGAGTCGTTGAAAACCATCTGCGCCATATTTGCTGGCAAAACGCGTCAGGTAATCGTAACGCATTTGGTCAATAACAATACCTACTACTAATTTTGGTTTTGTAGGGGCTTGTTTTTTTGGCGTGCAACTGAAGAAACACAGCAAGCTGAGTGAGGTGATGTATAGAACTCTTTTCATAAAATAAGTATTGATGCGATAGATGGTTACTGCCCATTTTAAGAAAGTATTCGTTTCTTCGTCATAGGATGTTTCAAAAGTACGCATTTCATCAGTAAAAAAAAGAATCCTTGCAGAGAGTTCACGATATTTTAATACTTTAGCAGAAAGAAATTAGCAACGATGAATTACATTGAGCATATTGGGAAATATTTTATGATGTTACGGCAGGTCTTCACCAAGCCACAGCGTATTCGTGTCTTTGAAGAGGCGTTGTTTAGAGAGATTGAAGAACTGGGCTTAAAATCTTTGGGCATTGTTGCATTCATCTCGTTCTTTATTGGCGGAGTGATCGCTTTACAGACGGCCTTAAATTTAGACAGTCCGTTTATTCCTAAAAACATGATTGGTTTTGCGGCGAAACGCTCTATTATCTTAGAATTTGCTCCTACTTTTTGCTCCATTATATTGGCAGGAAAAGTGGGTTCCTATATTGCTTCTAGTATTGGTACCATGCGTGTTACAGAGCAAATAGATGCTTTAGAAGTAATGGGTATCAACTCGTTAAATTACTTGGTGTTTCCAAAAGTGATTGCTACTTTTTTCTTTTACCCTTTTCTAATTATTTTAGGCATGATACTCGGTATTTTTGGAGGATGGGTTGCTGGCGTGCTTTCGGGGCTGTTTTCAGGAATCGATTATATAACGGGCATTCAAATGGATTTTAACCCATTTTTAATTACCTACGCCTTGGTGAAAACAGTGGTGTTTGCGTTCTTAATTGCTACGGTGCCATCGTACCATGGATACTATGTAAAAGGAGGTTCTTTAGAAGTAGGGAAAGCCAGTACACAAGCAGTTGTTTGGACGATTGTATCCATTGTAATTGCCAATTATTTTCTAACACAAATGATGCTTACGTAAGATGATAGAAGTTGTTGATATACATAAAGGATTTGGCGGTGTTGAAATTTTAAAAGGAATTTCTGCAACTTTTGAGCCTGGAAAAACAAACTTAATTATTGGGCAAAGTGGTTCTGGGAAAACCGTTTTTTTAAAATCCCTCATAGGACTGCACACGCCCGAAAAAGGACAAATTATCTTTGATGGCAGAGAAAGTGCGACCTTAAAAGTGCGCGAAAAAAGACAATTAAGACAAGAGATCGGTATGGTTTTTCAAGGCAGTGCCTTGTTTGACTCATTAACCGTAGAAGAAAATATTTTGTTTCCTTTAAAGATGTTTACAAAACAGCCTTTAGATGAAATGATCGCCCGAGTAAATGTGGTCTTAAAACGTGTGAACTTAGAAAATTCGAATCCGAAATTCCCAGCAGAATTATCTGGAGGAATGCAGAAAAGAGTTGCCATTGCAAGAGCCATTGTAATGAACCCAAAATATCTTTTTTGTGACGAACCGAATTCTGGGCTAGATCCTCAAACAGCAATTTTAATAGATAATTTGATCAAAGAAATTACTGAAGAATACCAAATTACAACGGTAATTAATACACACGACATGAATTCTGTGATGGAGATAGGAGATAAAATTGTGTTCCTTCAGGAAGGACATAAAGCTTGGGAAGGTACTTCAAGTGAAATCTTTAAAACCGATAATAAAGCGGTGGTAGATTTTGTATATTCTTCCAATTTGTTCAAAAAAGTACGAACAGCCTACTTGTCTGAAAAGTAAATTCCCCTACGCTAACATATTGTAAAATAATGAACTAACGCAGGTTGTTTTTGATTCTTAAAAAAACAACTAATTATTATTGGTTTATTAAAAGATTGCATCTATATTTGCACCCGCTAAGCGAAAAAGAAATTGACCTGGTAGCTCAGTTGGTAGAGCATCTCCCTTTTAAGGAGAGGGTCCTGGGTTCGAGCCCCAGCCCGGTCACTTTTTAAAAAGCTTCTCTATTATAGAGAAGCTTTTTTTCTTTTTAGGGGGGATACCAAAGCGGCCAACTGGGACGGACTGTAACTCCGTTGTCTTACGACTTCGCAGGTTCGAATCCTGCTCCCCCCACCACATAAAAAAAGCCTGTAACAGATGTTACAGGCTTTTTTTAATGCGGTTTCTTTATTCTTTGTACAGCACTAAGGTGTCTAACTGTAGTCGAGCCTTGAGCCATTTCTCTAATAAGAGAGCTTGTTGTGGCGATTCTAAGATGCTGTCGTGCCATTGAGTGTTAAACACCGTGAGCGTGTCTATGCTTGTAAAATTGTTTTGCACGCGCTTTGCGTAGCTTATTTTCGCCAGGCCGTTGTAATTTATTTTCGCTTCTTCGCTAATTTGAACAAACGGAATTTGAGCTTTGTAGAATTGAGCCAACTCATCTTCTAAGAGTAGGATTTTGTCTTCTTTTTCTTTGATAGACTCATCTCTAGAGGAGATTATTTTTTGATTCTGCACGTATAAGTCCGTTAGGTTTTTCACTTCGTATCGAATGTCTGAGTCGTCTACCCCTTGTTGAATGTTTAGTTGTGTGCCTTCCAATCCGTAATGCGGCAATTGTTGTTTCCAAGCGGCAATGGCCTCTTTAGAGAGCTGTTGTCCGTATACGGTTAGTTTGATAGAATTGTTTGCGTAGTTTTTATTGCGGTCTTCTTCGTCGATTATACTAATACCACTTTGTTTGATGGCATTGATGAAATTTTGAGCAGATTGCTTGAATTGGTTCTCTTGAAATAAATTGGCAAACAAGTAAATACTTCCTGCAAAAACAAGAATTGCTACAAACGAAGCCATTTGAGCGATGCGTTTTTGTTTGTTTGAATTGAGGTATTTTACAACAGGGAATCCTAAAAATTTGGCAATTACAAAGGTGGCTAAAGCAATAAAAATAGTGTTAATGGTAAAGAGAAACATGGCGCCGCCAAAGTAGCTAAAGTTCCAGGTAGCCAGCCCGTAACCGGCTGTACAAAGTGGAGGCATTAAGGCAGTGGCAATGGCAACACCGGCAATGGTATTCGTTTGAGAGTTGCGTCTGCTCAAGGCAATAATCAAGGCGAGTCCACCAGCAATGGCAATAAAAACATCACGCACATCTGGCGCTGTTCTTGCTAAAATCTCAGGCGTTTCTGCACTAAAAATCGGAATCAAAAAGAAAAAGAAAGAGGTAAGTAGACTCAATCCAACCATGACTCCTAAATTGATAAGAGAACGTTTTAAAGTCTCCAGGTCATTGATCGCCAAAGAGAGTCCGACACCTAAAATAGGGCCCATTAAGGGCGAGATTAGCATGGCGCCAATAACCACGGCAGGCGAACTAATATTCAAACCAATGGAAGCGATTAAGATAGAAAAAACAAGTACCCATGCTGTATGGCCTTTCATAGAGATATTCGACTTAATATCTTCAATAGTGCCGTTTCTGTCGGTGTCTTTTCGGATGTCTAATACTTCTAAAAGAAACTGTTTTATCCCCGTGAGTACGCTTCGAATGTCATTAGACAATGAAGTGGTGTTTTCTGCGGAGTTCTCTATAAGGTTTTGGTTGTTTTCGTCCATTGCTGTGGTATTTAAAACCAAAGATATCTTTTATTTTTTAAATAAAATCGTCGCCAAAACTGGCCTGTACCTTTTTGGTGATTTCTTTGATGTCTTGTTCGTCTTTTTTCGGGCAAATAAGTAAGAGCCCTTCTTTTTCTACCACAATAAAATCATGCAATCCTTGAATAACCACTCTTTTACCGTTGGAGGTCCGTACCATGTTTCCACTGGCATCATTAAAGAGTGTGGTGGCGCCAACTGTTGCATTTTCTTGGCTGTCTTTTTCGAGTTTGTTGTACAGAGAACCCCAAGTACCTAAGTCGTTCCAGCCAAATTCAACAGGCAACACATGTACGTTGGTAGCTTGTTCCATAATACCAAAGTCGATAGAGATGTTGGTTGCTTTTCCGTAGTTTTTTTGAATAAATTCTTTTTCTAAAGGCGTGTTGTAGGTGTCTGTTACATCAAACAATGCGACCATTTCTGGTAGTTGTTTTTGAAATGCTGCGATGATGCTTTTTGCAGACCACACAAAGATGCCTGCATTCCAAAGGTATTCGCTGCTGTCTAAAAATTGTTGGGCAGTTGCTTTATCGGGTTTTTCTGTAAAGTTTTTTACTTTTTTTATTGGCGAATTTTCAGGAGCGTATTGTATGTAGCCATACCCAGTATTTGGCGAATTTGGTTGGATGCCTAAGGTCATTAAAATGTCTTTTTCAGCACAGGCAGTAAATGAAGTTTCTATGTTTTTTAGAAACTCAGGTTCATTGTCTATCCAATGGTCTGAAGGCGCGATTAAAAGTACAGCATCTTTGTTTTGAGCATATATTTTTAATGCGGCATATAAAATACACGGCGCTGTATTTCTCATGGCAGGTTCTAATAAAACCTGGTTTTTAGTACAGGCAGGTACTTGTTGCAACACCAAGTCCTCATACCGTTCATTCGTAGCGATTAAGATATTTTCTTGCGGAACCAATTGATTGATTCTGCTAAAAGTACGTTGCAGTAAAGACTGCCCGGTTCCTAACATGTCGTGAAATTGTTTCGGAAATTCTTGGGTGCTTACAGGCCAAAATCGAGAGCCGACACCCCCTGCCATAATAACTGCGTAGTAATTAGTGTTCATAATTGTTGTTTAGTATTGTAACTTCTGTGTTTTGGTTGAAAAGATACACCTTGTTGTTTTGTGTATTTGCGCATTCATAACGCGTACGTCTTTTCATGCCTTGCTGGTAAATACTTTTCTTAAATTGAAAGAAAGCACCCAAAGGCACTTCAAAGATAAAATTCTTTCCCGACTCTTTGCTGTATTTTTTTAATGCCAAGGACAAATGCACATCGCTGTCTGTACTTGCTCTCGAATTTTTTAAGTAGCGCGCTAAGAACGGCAGTACTTCTGTTGGAAAAACGGTTGGTTTTAGCAGCGGAAGCATGATGTGTTGAAAAATGAGTTTCCATTGTTTTCCGTGTGGCTGTACGCGTCCAAATTTCTGGTAGGTAATATGATGCGCTATTTCGTGTATCAAGGTGAGTAGAAACTGAAACGGATTTAAGTTGTTGTTTACGGTTATTTGAAATTTTCCATTCGGAAGCTTTCTAAAATCGCCGTGCTTACTTTCCCGTTGTGCCACAATTTTCAAATCAAAAGAGTGTTGTTCAATTAAAAACTGAACATAGCTGTGTGCCTCTTTCGGAATGTATGTAAATGGGTCTGTAACCACTGTAACGAGTTCTGTTTAAGGATTTGTGCTAGAGACAGGAAGTGTTTTTCCGTTGTAAAATTGGTTGCCGGTTAAAGAGAAATCAACAATGTAACGTGCCATTTCTGCTGCCTTTACAGGGGCTTCATAGCCAGGAAAAGCTGCTTCAAGCATTTCGGTTTGTACAGCACCTAAGGCCAGTACATTAAAAGAAATTCCTTCTTCTTTGTATTCTTCCGCTAGTAATTCAGACAAGGTAATAACGGCTCCTTTTGCAGAGCTGTACGCAGCCAAGCCAGGGAATTTCAAACTACCTTGTACACCTCCCATGCTGCTAATGGTTACTACATGTGAACCCTTATTTAAAAAAGGAATCATTTTTTGTGTGAGTCCTGCAACGCCAAAAACATTTACTTGGTAGACGTCTAAAAAATCTTGTTGCGTAAGTGCTGTAAAGGGTTTGTTGATCAAGCTTCCGGCATTGTGTATTAAGACATCTACATGTTCCCAAGAGTCAGCAACAAAATCAGCCGCTTTTTGCAGGTCTTCTTCTTTTGAAAGGTCTACGGAAATTACAGTGATGTTTGGGTGCTGTAAGGCGTTTATAGTGCTCGTGTCTCTAGACAACGCTAAAACATGGTGCTTGGCATCTGCAAACTGTTTGGCGAGCTCAAAACCAATACCTCTACTGGTTCCTGTAATGACAATTTTTTTAGACATGGTTGGTTTTTTAGGCGGTTGGATGCGCAGTCAAAAATGCGATTTTAAATCGGCTTTTACAAGTTGCTTGTCGCTTAGTTCCTTAAAATTGTATATATTTATGCAAATTAAAAAAGAAAGACCATGAAAAAATTCCTCCTTGTATGCTATTTTATCTGTAGCGCTTCTCAATTAATTGCCCAAGACACGTATTTGCATTGTGGTAAAATAATTGACACAAAATCAGGTACAATTCAAGCTAAAAAAACAATTGTTGTTTCGCAAGATAAAATTATAGCAGTGCACAACGGGTATGTAATGCCTGCGGATGCAAGTGCTGTTGTAGTTGATTTAAAGAATCAAGTGGTGTTGCCAGGGCTTATCGATATGCATGTGCATATAGAGCAGGAGTTTACCCCTAAAACACGTATCAATAAGTATATTTTAAATGAAGCAGACATTGCTTTTAATGCCGTAAATTTTGCAAAGAAAACGGTGCTTGCAGGTTTTACAACGGTGCGAGATTTAGGCGGATCCGGTGTAAATATTGCTATTAAAAAAGCCATAGCAGAAGAAAAAATTATAGGTCCCCGTGTACTTACAGCAGGAAAATCGTTGGCAACTACCGGAGGACATGCAGACCCGACAAACGGAAGTAAACGTACGCTAATTGGCGATCCAGGCCCTAAAGAAGGGGTTGTAAACAGTGTGTCAGATGCAAAGAAAGCAGTACGTCAACGGTATAAAAACGGCGCAGATTGGGTGAAAATAACGGCTACTGGCGGTGTGTTAAGCGTGGCCAAAAGCGGTGACAATCCTCAGTTTACCATCGAAGAAATTACAGCTATTTGCGAAACCGCAAAAGATTACGGCATGTTTGTGGCAGCACATGCGCACGGAGATGAAGGGATGCGTAGAGCAATTTTGGGCGGTGTAAAAACCATTGAACACGGCACGTATATGAGTACTAAAACAATGGATTTAATGATCAAACACAATGCCTATCTTGTGCCTACGATTACCGCAGGGAAAGAAGTGGTTGAAAAAGCAACGGTACCAGGTTTCTACCCAGATATCGTAGTTCCTAAAGCATTGGCTGTAGGGCCTCAAATACAAGGAACTTTTGCGAAAGCGTATAAAAGAGGGGTGGGGATTGCTTTTGGAACAGATGCAGGTGTCTTTACACACGGAATGAACGGAAAAGAATTTGGCTACATGGTTGAAGCAGGAATGCCAGCAATGGAAACCATACAATCTGCGACCATTACCAATGCAAAAATTTTGCAAATGGCTGCTGAATTGGGACAGTTGAAAAAAGGCTTTATTGCCGATATTATTGCGGTAAATGAAGATCCAACCAAAAATATTGCTACTATGGAAGAAGTGGTGTTTGTCATGAAAAACGGAAAAATTTACAAGAAATAATTCGGAAACTTATTCGAATTCTATATGCTGGTAAGCGCCAATATCTGGGCTACTTGTTCTAGAAACTCCTAAGATATCAAAAGGAAGTAAAGCGGCAGCACTGCTGTTTGCTTGGTTGATGGCATCGCTGTCTTGCCCAATAATAAACTCTTGTGAGTAGGGTGCTTTAAAGTGCGGATAGCCATTTAACAGAATGTTTTGGTAATGCGCAGTGTCTTCAAAATCCATTTCAGCATTGTCGGTATAGCTCCCATTGCTGTCGTTAAATTGCACCATACAGTTTTGTACGGTATAGTTAAACACAGTGCCGTCCACTTTGTCTAAAACAAATTCAATACTGTTGTTCCCTTCTAGGATGCAGTTGGTAAAATTAGCCGCCTGTAAATCATTGATACTGGTTACTTCTTCGCCTGTTGCAGTGTAGTAGGTGTAATGGTTGTTGACCAATACATTGGGTAGTGTGCGCAAGCTTTGAGTCCAATAATTTGCAAATGTACAATGGGTAAACTCGTAGTTTCCTCCGTAGGTACAAGCCAGTCCTGCTTGTCCCGCATTGCCTATCACTACATTTTTTCCAGTAATCGCAGTTGCTCTCCCTAAGATGCCATACCCACTGTGGTTGTATAATTGGCTGTCGGTAATTGTTAGCGTAGGGGTGTTGGGGGTGCCAAGACTATCCACCAGAATACCTACGGTACCATTTTTAATACGTGTATGTGCGATGCTGTTTTCTATGCTTCCTGCGCGCATCCAAATAGTGCCCCATTGCCCTGGAACATTCTCAAATTGATGTGTCAATCGGTCGCCTTCAAAGAGTACTTGTTCATCGAGTGTTCCGGTAACGTTTAAGGTCGCCTCACGGTCTACGATGAGTCCGGAATTGTGATGAAAATAAATACGAGCTCCTGCCTGTACGGTTAATGTTTTGTTTGCTGGTACTGCTGCATACCCATAGATTACATAGGGTTTTTCATTGGTAAAAATCAGTTCTTCATCAAGAAGAAAGCGTCCTTGTATATTTGTAAGGGAGCCGTCTAAGTTTAGGTTGTCTATCGCTAAAGTAAAAGGATCTCTTTCCGGAAAAATAAAAGTAGCGTCTTGCACCAACGTAATTAAATCTACTTCTTGTTGGTTGTTTCCGTTATCAAAAAGAATCTTGTCGGTATATAAAGGATTTGAAACACTTGTAAAATCGATGGTCGTTTCTATAAAGACATACAAGCTGTCGTTGGCTAGAATATCAATGTTTTCGAACGTGTTCCCAGGGATTCCGTCAACATTCAAGCGGTAATTAGAAGTGCTTCCGTTTTCTAGCTGAATACTTGGAATGGTAATATTTTTACTGCTGTTGTTGTACACTTTTAAGTTGTAAGTAGCTGAGCCGATATTGCTAAAGACAGTGTCTAAAAACACGGTATCCTTAGAGAATTTTAAGTCTCCAAAGCTTTGACTGGTGCTAAAATCTTTGCGACAAGAAGCAGTAGTTGCTAATAGGACACAAACAAAAACGGTAAGAAGGGTGCGCATACAGAGATAACTTTTAAAGCAGGTGTTTATTGTTGTATCAGTTCAATTTCAAAGAGGCTAGCCCAGTGCTTTCCGGTTACAAAAAGTTTCCCGGTGCTTTTTTGAAAAGCGATGCCATTTAAAACTTCATCAGCTCTGCGTAATTTTTGAGTTTTCGCCATTTCTTTGTATAAGCCAGACAGGTCTGCAATTCCTTCAACAACGCCAGTATTTGGGTTGATGATTTCAATAACATTTCGTTGGTATTTGTTGGCGTAAATTTTTCCGTTTACATACTCTAACTCGTTCAGTTCTTTGGTAGCGTACTTGTTTGTGTACACTTGAATGCTTCTTTTTTCTTGATGCGTTACAGGGTCTAAAAACCAGATTTTATGGGTTCCGTCAGATTTAATCAACTCCGTTTCGTTGTGCGTAAGCCCCCATCCTTGTTTGCTTTTTTTATAAGGGAACTCACTTTCTCTAGCAAAACTCTTTAGGTTGTATACAAAACCTTTGTTTGCTTTCCATGTTAGCCAATGTATCTTGTTGTTAAAAATGGTCATTCCTTCGCCAAAGAGATTCGCTTCTAAAGCTGTTTCTTGCAGTACTTTTCCTGTAGTGTAGTGTACTTTACGCAGTGTTGATGCGCCTCTTTTTCCGGTTGTTTCGTACAGGAACCCGTTGTGGAACTCCAGCCCTTGTGTGTACGCTTTCGTGTCGTGCGGGTAGGTGTTCAGGATTTTATAGGTGTATATTGCAGGTGCTGTTGCTGCCAGTACCTCGAAACTGTTGTTTATTTTTTTTACTTTACCAGGGTGAAAAACCAAGGCGGTTGCCAGGTGTTTCCCAGTGCCTAAAGCAGTGGTATTTATAGTAGCTGTGTTGCTGCTGCTCGGTATTTTTTGGTTGTTTACAAAAAACTGTACCGAGTCGATATTTTTTTTAGAAACAAGCTCTAAAGATAGGTCTACTGTGCTTCCTAAAGCTACTTTTTTGGTAGTGTGAAGTTTAAATAAAGGTTGATTTTCTTTACACGCACCTAAGAGAAGTACGCTAAATAGTATCGTTAACAACGATTTATGTGTAGACATGTATGATTTTTTATGCAAAATAAAACAATTTATTTGTTTGTAGATTAAAAAATATCGTTAAATTTGCACCCTCAAACAGCTAAAAACATGTTTAGTGTATGACTTTACCAATCGTACGAAGTTTGATACAAACATAACACTATTTAAAAGTCACACAAGATGAAAAAAGGAATACATCCAGAAAATTATAGAATGGTAGCTTTTAAAGATATGTCTAACGGAGATGTATTTTTAACAAAGTCTACTGCAAACACAAAAGAAACTTTAGATGTTGAGGGTACGCAATACCCATTAATCAAATTAGAGATTTCAAGAACGTCTCACCCGTTTTATACTGGTAAGTCTAAATTAGTTGATACTGCAGGACGTATTGACAAGTTTAAAAACAAATACGCAAAATTCAAGAAATAAATTCTTTCGAATTTTCAACATATATAAAAGCCTTCACATTTGTGAAGGCTTTTTTTGTGGTGTTTTCTCTCTCTCTCTCTCTCTCTCTCTCTCTCTCTCTCTCTCAATTATTTTTACTAACTTAGTGATCTTTAACGCTATAAAACCATAAATAACAAGGATATCATCCTCTCCTTTAGTTCGAAGTAGGGTACAATTTAAATTTTAAAGATTATGAGAAAATCAATCTTATTATTGGCTGTTTTCATTGGAATGTCAACAGCGTTTGCACAAGGTACTGCTTCGGGTGCCAAATGGATTAAAAAAACGTCCTGTAACAAAAAAGCAGCACTTGTTGCAAACCAAGCCATGGAATCTATGATGAACCTAGAGTTCTTAATTGCTTATGGCCAAGCACAAGCAGCCTTGCTGTTAGATCCTGATTGTGGATGTGCAAAAATCACCATTGCAAGAGTAAGTAGTGGTAATAAAGAATGGGGCTCAAGAAAATCGAAATTGAGTGCCATAGACCGTACTTCTTTAAGTGAAGAAGAAAAAGGATGGTACGATGTTTTAACCGCTTCAGATGAAACGTATGAAAAAGAAGTGGACAAAGCAAAAGCCAAGTTCCCTAAGAGCCCTTTGTTTAATTATTTATTTAAACCGATGGATTTTAAAGCGCATAAAAAGTTTACCGAAAATTTTCCAAACAATGCAGCTTCTGCATACAACATGGTTTCTTACGGTTATGCGAGAGGAGAATATGGCGAAGCGAGTTATGAAAAAGCAATGGAGGCCGCTAATACATCTGCGGCAATGCATAACGGCCCTAATGTGTATGATTCTAAAGCAGAACACGCGTATAATCAAGGCAATTACAAAGAAGCTTTACAATACCAGCGCAAAGCTTTTGATTTTGCTTCTTTTGCTTCCCCATACAGGGTGAATTTAAAAAAGTATTACTCTTTGGCAAATAAAGAAAAGATTGCTGAGCGTTTGATAAAAAACCATAAAGAACTACATGATGCCGTCAGAAATGCCGATGCAGAAAAATTCTCTAAATATGTAGATGTAAATACGCCATTGGTTGCTGGAGGTTCTAATTTGGAACCTTTTAATATATTTGATAGTTCGTTTAAATCAGCAGTAGTTACTTGGAAGTCGTTTGAGTCGTATGATTTAGAGGTGCATTTTTCTCCTGACATGAACACGGCAGTCATCACTTTTTATGCCAAAGGAGCTTATGTTGTAAAAGGCACTGACACTGAAGTAGCTTATAATACGAGAGCCTCAAGTGTTTGGGTTGACACCGATAATGGTTGGAAAATTATGCACCAAAATTACGCGCCACAAAAAAATGCGCAAGGGATGCCTCCTACATCAAAATAAGTAGTTGTCAAATTTAATAACAAAAAAACAGCCCCGAATACTCGGGGCTGTTTTACGTTTACACATTTCAACGCTTCAGCGATTCAACATATATTCTACATATAATCTTCAATCGGACTACAAGAACAAATTAAGTTTCTATCTCCAAAAGCATCGTCTACTCTTCGTACTGAAGGCCAGAATTTATTATCGGCAATGTATGCTAGAGGGAATGCTGCTTTTTGTCTAGAATACGGCAAGGTCCATTCGTCTGCAGTTAACATTGCTTGTGTATGCGGTGCATTTTTTAAAGGATTGTTGCTGTCTTCCTTGGTTGCTGCTGCAATTTCTTGTCGAATGGCAATCAATGCATCACAAAAACGATCCAATTCACCAAGGTTTTCACTTTCGGTAGGTTCTACCATAATAGTTCCAGCTACTGGAAAAGAAACGGTAGGCGCATGAAAACCGTAGTCCATCAAACGCTTGGCAATATCTACCACTTCGATACCGTGTTGTTTAAAATCACGACAATCTAAAATCATTTCATGTGCTGCGCGATTCATCTCACCGGTATACAAGGTTTTGTAATGCCCTTGCAAACGCTCTTTGATATAGTTGGCATTTAAAATGGCATTTTTGGTAGCACTTGTAAGTCCTGTCTCTCCCAACATCGTAATGTATCCGTAAGAAATCAAGCAAACCAATGCAGACCCCCAAGGAGCTGAAGAAATTGCAGTAATAGCATCGCTACCACCTGTAGGTATTAAAGGGTTTGTTGGTAGAAACGGCACCAATTGTGGTGCGACACAAATAGGACCAACACCAGGGCCTCCACCACCGTGTGGAATGGCAAATGTCTTGTGAAGGTTTAAGTGACAAACGTCTGCGCCAATTGTTGCAGGATTGGTTAAACCAACTTGTGCATTCATATTGGCACCATCCATATATACTTGTCCGCCATTGTCATGAATGATTTTAGTAATCTCCATAATGGCTTTTTCATACACTCCGTGCGTAGAAGGATAAGTCACCATCAATGCAGATAAATGCTCTTTGTGCTCTATTGCTTTTGCACGCAAGTCGGCAACATCAATGTTTCCTTTTTCATCTGTTTTGGTAACCACCACTTTCATACCGGCCATCACTGCAGAAGCAGGATTGGTTCCGTGGGCAGAAGCCGGAATTAAACAAATGTTTCTATGGGCTTCGTTGTTGCTTTCGTGGTACGCTCTAATAGTCATTAAGCCTGCAAATTCTCCTTGCGCACCTGAATTTGGTTGCAAAGAAGTCCCTGCGAAACCTGTAATAACATTCAATTGTTGCTCTAAATTTGTTAAGACTTCTTGGTAGCCTTTTGCTTGCTCTAGAGGCACAAAAGGGTGTATGTTCCCCCAGTTAGGGTTGCTTAAAGGAAGCATTTCTGAAGCTGCATTCAGCTTCATAGTACAAGATCCCAAAGAAATCATCGAGTGGTTTAACGACAAATCTTTGCGTTCTAATTTTTTAATATAACGCATCATTTCTGTTTCAGATTGATAGGCGTTAAAGACTGGATTGTCTAAAAAAGAAGTATTTCGTTGTAGCCCTGCTGGAATCTGCTCGTTTGTAGAGAAGTGCGTTACTGTGGTTGCTTTTAATTGAAAAGCAGTAGCAAAAACGTTAAGAATCGCATTGATTTCATCCAATCCTACAGTTTCATTTAAAGAAATGCTTACTGTGTTTGCATCGATGTAGTGAAAGTTGATTTGATTCGCTTCTGCAACCGGACGTAAGATGGTGCTTTCTACTTGAATAGAAAGGGTGTCAAAATACGCAGCATTGTGTTGTGTAAAACCTAATTTCTGCAAGCCCTCATCTAAGGTAACCGTAGCTGCGTGTACCGTGTTGGCGATGTATTGTAAGCCATCTTTTCCGTGGTAGACCGCATACATTCCTGCCATAACGGCGAGCAATACTTGTGCAGTACAGATGTTTGAAGTGGCTTTTTCTCGTTTAATATGTTGCTCGCGTGTTTGCAATGCCATGCGCAATGCACGTGCACCGTTTACGTCTTTGGTTACGCCAATAATACGTCCTGGCATGCTGCGTTTGTATTTTTCTTTGGTCGCAAAATATCCAGCATGTGGACCTCCATAGCCTAATGGAATTCCGAATCGTTGTGTGGTTCCTACCACGACATCGGCTCCAAGTTCTCCCGGTGCTCTTAATTTCACTAAAGATAAAATGTCTGCTGCTACCGCAACTTTTATGTTGTTTTCGGTCGCTTTTTCTATAAAAGAAGCAACATCGGTTATGTGTCCGTTTTTCCCTGGGTATTGTAAGATAGCGCCAAAATAGTCGTTAGAAAAGCTGAAGTCTTCAGGAGACCCAATAACTAATTTGATACCAATAGGTGTCGCTCTTGTTTGAAGTATCGATAAGGTTTGTGGTAAGATGTCGTCGGCTACAAAAAAGGTAACGATGTTTGCTTTTTTCTGAGCACGTTCGCGTACATCAAATAGCAATGCCATAGCTTCTGCAGCGGCAGTTCCTTCATCTAATAAAGAAGCGTTTGAGAGCTCCATACCTGTTAAATCGCAGACCATTGTTTGGTAATTTAACAATGCTTCCAATCTCCCTTGTGCAATCTCTGCTTGGTAAGGCGTGTAGGCGGTATACCAACCCGGGTTTTCTAAAATATTTCGTTGAATAACACTGGGCACAATGGCTTCATGGTATCCCAAACCAATATAACTATGGAACACTTGATTTTTATTTCCCAATGCCTGCATGTGGTTTAAGTATGCGTATTCACTCATGGCAGGAGCAAGGGATAGGGTGTTTTGTAAGCGAATATCGTCAGGAATGGTTTCGAAAATTAATTGATCTAAAGAGTCTGCTTTGATAGCAGATAGCATTTTTTGTTGCTCTTTGGTATCGGGACCAATGTGTCTTGATTGAAACAAATTTGTGTTCATTAGTTGTCTTGTTATGTTGTTTTTTTTTGTAAAAAAGAAAGCCTCGTAAAGCCGTGTTCTTTAACGCTTCAAAAGTAATCAAAAATTCATACTTTTTAAGGGGTAAAACAAGATAAAAAAACGACAATTTATACACCAAAAAATGAAGTTGTGAACAATACGGTGGTTGCTGTATTGTTGCTGATTTTTCAGTAAGTTTGTAAAGTGAAATTCTTAAAAAAGCTTTTTAATTTTTATATCAACGCGAGCATTCATGTTGCTTTGGCAGTGTATGCCTTGGTGCGTATAACGGAACGTTATTTTGGACTTCCGTATAATGAGCCGTTAGACTATGTTATTTTTTACGGTACCATTTCTGGGTATAACTATATAAAGTATGCGGGCATTGCCAAATTACACCACAGAAGTTTGACGCCCGCACTGCGATGGATTCAAGTGTTTTCTGCTTGTTGCTTTTTAGCGATGTTGTATTATGCGAGCCTGTTAGCGGTATCAACACTGTATTGTCTAGTGCCCTTTTTAGGGTTGACCTTGTTGTATGAAATCCCTTTTTTACGGAAAAAACAGCTCAATCTACGCTCGGTTCCAATGTTAAAAATAGGATTGATTGCTGTTGTTTGGTCTGGTGTTACTACGGTTGTTCCATTGCTTTCTGAAACGGCAATAGCGCCTGCTACAATCGCAGTATTGTTTGTGCAACGCTTGTTGTTTGTGGTCGTATTAACCCTTCCTTTTGATATTAGAGACCTGCAGTTTGACGCAGCGTCTTTGCAAACACTTCCGCAATATGCAGGATTGGTACACGTAAAAAAAATAGGCGCGGTCTTGTTGTTTCTAACCTTGGTGTTGGAGTTTTATATTGCCCCATCTTCGGTATTTAGACAGGTTTATTTTGGCGTCTTTTTTCTGCTGCTTTTATTCTTAATGTATTCAAAAGCAGCACAAACAAAATACTACGCCTCTTTTTGGGTAGAGTCCGTTCCCATTTTTTGGTGGTTTGCACTTGTAGTTTTTTTAAATGTTGCTCCTTCATTTTAATCGCTAGACGATAGCGAAACAAGATTTTGTTTCCCAGTAATTTCATAGAAATAAGCAGGAAGTTTGTGAAAAAGGCTTGTTTTTTATAGTGAAAATGCGAATTCGAAAAAAATGACATTTTTTTAAGAAATGAGTCTACAAATAAGCAGATTCCTTTGTATTTTCGTCACATCTATTAAATAGCCCAAACAGGAGTAGCATGAGCGCGATAAAAAGAAGTTATGTTTTTGATTTTGACAGTACATTAACTAGTGTAGAAGCCTTAGATGTTCTAGCGGAAATCACTTTGAAAGGGAGTCCTGAAAAAGACCGTATCATTCAAGAAATCATCGAGATTACCAATCTGGGAATTGACGGAGAAATTTCGTTTACAGAATCCTTAGAGCGACGTATTCAATTGCTACAGGCAAAAAAAACAGATTTACCGTTGTTAATTACGGCATTGCAACAAAAAGTGTCTCCGTCAATAGAAAGCAATAAAGCCTTTTTTCAAGACTTTTCAGATGATATTTATGTCATTTCTTGTGGCTTTAAAGAGTTTATAGATCCTATTGTTTCACTATACAATATCCCGTCAGAAAGAGTACATGCCAATACGTTTGTCTATGACGAAAACGGTACGATTGTCGGTTTTGATAGAGACAATGTCTTATCGGTTCACAACGGAAAAATACAGTGTTTAAAAGACTTAAACTTAGCAGGAGAAATTCAGGTAATTGGCGATGGCTATAGCGATTATGTTACTAGAGAAGCAGGCGTCGCCGATACTTTTTTCGCATATACAGAAAATGTCTCTAGAGACAAAACAACAGCCAATGCAGATCATATAGCACCTAATTTAGACGAGTTTTTGTTTGTAAACGACTTGCCTAGAAATATCTCGTACCCAAAAAATAGAATCAAAATTTTACTCTTAGAAAATGTGCATCCAGATGCTTTTCAGAAATTGTCAAACGATGGGTTTTCTGTAGAAACAGTTACTAGAAGTTTGTCTGAAGATGAGTTGATAGAAAAACTGAAAGACGTACACGTGTTAGGGATTCGTTCTAAAACACAGGTCACTAAAAAAGTAATCGATGCTGCAGAAAAATTAATGGTAGTCGGTGCTTTTTGTATTGGTACCAAGCAAATTGATTTAACAGCCTGTAAAGAAAATGGGGTTGTGGTGTTCAATGCACCTTATAGCAACACCCGATCTGTTGTAGAATTGGCGATTGGAGAGATTATCATGTTAATGCGTAGTGTTTTTCAGCGCAGTACAGAACTGCACAATGGACAGTGGAATAAAACAGCCCAAGGCTCTCGCGAGGTTCGTGGAAAAAAATTAGGAATTGTAGGGTATGGAAACATTGGTAAGCAGCTGTCAATCTTGGCAGAAGCTTTGGGAATGGATGTGTATTACTACGATGTAGAAGATAAATTGGCTTTAGGAAATGCGACAAAAGTGAGTGTATTAAACGATTTACTGGCGCTTTCTGATGTGATAACATTGCATATAGATGACAATGCTGCGAATAAGAATTTTATTGGCGAAAAAGAAATTGCTTGCATGAAAGATGGCGTGCATTTGGTCAACCTTTCTCGTGGTTTTGTAGTTGATATCAACGCCTTGGCAGCCGCTTTAAAGAGCGGTAAAATAGCAGGAGCAGCAGTAGATGTGTATCCAGAGGAGCCGAGAGCAAATGGCGATTTTTATACAGAACTCAAAGGGTTGTCAAACGTTATTCTTACACCACACGTAGGCGGAAGTACTGAGGAAGCTCAGAAAGACATTGCCGATTTTGTACCGAGCAAAATGATGGCGTATATCAATTCTGGAAATACGGTAGATGCCGTGAATTTCCCAAACATTCGCTTGCCAAAACACCACAATGCACATCGTTTTTTACACATTCATAAAAATGTACCTGGGGTAATGGCGCATATCAATAAGGTATTGGCCAAATTTGAGATGAATATTACGGGACAATACCTCTCTACCGATGCAAATGTTGGGTATGTAATTACCGACCTAGATAAGAAGTATAACAAAGCCGTGGTGCAGGAATTGAAAGATGTAACAGGAACTATTAAGTTTAGAGTATTGTATTAAGCACAATTATTTCTTATAACCTATTGAAATTCTGTGAAGTACATGTTGCTTTGCAGGATTTTTTTTTGACAATAGATTATTGATTTATATTCGTTATTTTTACGGAGTAAAACATCCAACAACCAGGTTTAATACCGAAATCATTTTGCAAATGACCTATCAAAATACACGCGCATACGCACAAGAGCTAGACAAGAAAGACCCATTGGCTTTTTTGAGATCGCAATTTCATATTCCCAAAGATAAGAACGGAAAGGATTGGTTGTATTTTACTGGAAACTCTTTGGGTTTGCAACCTAAAAGTACTCAGAAATACATTCAACAAGAACTAGATGACTGGGCGTCCTACGGAGTAGAAGGTCATTTTGAAGCAAAAAACCCCTGGATGCCGTACCATGAATTCTTAACAGAAAGCATGGCAAAAATTATGGGGGCAAAGCCGTTGGAAGTGGTTGTTATGAATACCTTAACCACCAATTTACACTTGTTGATGGTGTCTTTTTACCAACCAACCACCACAAAATATAAAATTGTTATTGAAAGCGATGCCTTTCCTTCGGATCGATATGCTGTACAATCGCAATTGAAATTTCATGGATTTGACCCTTCAGAAGGGCTGATAGAATGGAAGCCGAGACCAGGCGAAGATTTATTACGTATAGAAGATTTAGAAACCATTCTTACCACAGAAGGAGATGAAATCGCGTTGTTGTTAATAGGCGGCGTAAATTACTACACCGGGCAGGTTTTAGACCTTCAAAAAATAGCTGAATTAGGCCATGCGAAAGATTGTATGGTAGGGATTGATTTGGCGCACGGAGCTGGAAATATTTGCCCAGACTTGCACAATTCTGACGTCGATTTTGCAGCTTGGTGTACCTACAAGTATTTAAACTCAGGACCAGGAAGTTTAGGCGGTTTGTTTGTGCATGAAAAACACGCTAAAAATAAAGATTTACCACGTTTTTCTGGCTGGTGGAACCACAACAAAGAAACGCGCTTTAACATGCGTCAACCTTTTGATGTGATGCCTGGAGCAGAAGGATGGCAATTGAGCAACCCACCCATTTTATCGATGGCGGCCATTCGTGCCTCTTTAGATATGTTTGCTGCGGTAGGTATGGATGCTTTGCGAGAAAAATCAAAAAAACTAACAGGCTATTTTGAATACCTGATTGATGAAATAGGCTCAGATGATATTAAAATTATTACCCCTAGAAATCCAGAGGAAAGAGGCTGTCAGCTATCTATTCAAGTAAAAAGCGCCGATAAAAATTTACATACAAAACTCACCGAAAACCATGTGATTACAGATTGGAGAGAGCCCGATGTTATTCGGTGTGCTCCTGTGCCAATGTATACGAAATTTGAAGAGGTGTACGAGATGGTTTCCTTGTTAAAAAGCCTGTTGTAATGACTAAAAATATGCGTAAAAAAGAAGAAATAACGATTATTGGTGCTGGTTTGTGTGGCTCATTATTGGCCTTACGGCTCGCCCAAAGAGGCTACCAAGTAACGGTGTATGAAAGCAGACCCGATTTGCGAACGACTGATATTTCTGCAGGAAAATCTATCAATTTAGCGTTGTCAGACCGAGGGTTTAAAGCCTTGCGACTGGTAGGAATGGAGGAGAAAGCAAGAGAAATATGCATTCCTATGTACGGCCGATTGATTCATGATGTGCAAGGAAATACCTTTGCGTCAGATTATTCGGGAAGAAAAGGAGAGTATATCAATTCTATTTCTCGAAGTGATTTGAACGGACTTTTATTGACCGAAGCAGAAAAACACGCACACGTAAACATTCATTTCAACCACCGATGTACAGGCGTTTCTTTAGATACCTATACAGCCAATTTTACAAATACGGAGACAAGCAAAGTCTTTTCTAAAACAAATACAGTTATTTTTGGTACAGATGGCGCAGGGTCTATTTTGAGAAAAAGTTATGAAGCAGCACCCAATTTCGCATTTACATGTACCCAAGATTTTCTAACACACGGATACAAAGAGCTAGAAATACCAGCAGCTACAGACGGAACACACCTGTTAAGTAAAGACCATTTGCATATTTGGCCGCGAGGCGACTACATGTTAATTGCCTTGCCTAATTTAGATGGCAGTTTTACGGTTACCTTATTTTTAGGAAACGAAGAAGGGGTGTATAATTTTAAAAACTTGGCGACAACTGCTCAAATTATTTCCTTTTTCGAAACACAGTTTCCAGACGCGTTGGCTGTAATTCCTAACATTACGAACGAGTTTGCGAACAATCCTACGGGCGCTTTGGGTACTGTAAAATGTGCGCCATGGTACGCTAAAAATAAAACACTAATTTTAGGGGATGCAGCACATGCCGTTGTGCCGTTTTACGGACAAGGTATGAACGCTTCTTTTGAAGATGTAACCGTACTGGATGCGAGTATTTCTCTTTATGAAGATAATTGGGAAGAGATTTTTAAACACTATGAAGCTGTTCGTAAATCGGCAGCAGATGCGATTGGTACTTTGGCCGTTGAGAACTATTACGAGATGAGAGACCATGTGGCCGATCCGTTGTTTCAGCAAAAGAGAAAAATAGAAATGTTGTTGGAGAAAAACTTTCCAACACAGTATTTTTCAAAATACTCGATGGTTACCTTCAATGAAAACATTTCATACGATGAAGCCATGCTCAAAGGGAATGCCCAAGATAAAGCGATTTTAAAACTCCTTTCCGAAGGAGAGATTTCGGTAACTGAAGATGTTTCAGCAACAGCACTAAGCAACATATTAACAACCATACAAACAGCCACAGAACAGTTGTTGGCGTAAAAGATAAAGCAGATGACAAAAAAAGTAACGCCAAGAGGAGCCTACCCACATGTGAAACGTGCCGGTAATTTTATTTTTGTTTCAGGAACCAGCTCTCGAAGAGCAGACAACAGTATTGCTGGGGTTTCTATCATTGATGAAATGGGGACGAAACAATTGGATATTGAAGAACAAACACGAGAGGTGTTACAGAACATCGCAAAAAACTTAGAAAAAGTAGGTGCATCTTTAACAGACGTTGTTGATGTGAGTACTTTTTTAGTAAACATGAATGATTTTGCAGGCTACAACAAGGTGTATGCTACATTTTTCGACAAAGAATCGGGGCCTACACGTACCACTGTTGCAGTACACCAATTGCCACATCCAGATTTAGTGGTAGAAATTAAAGTAACCGCTTATAAAAAGGAAGAATAAAGCACCCAGAAGAAAGTCGTTATTCTTTTGCCTTTTCTAAATAAATGAAGGATATGTCAATAAAAAATAAAAACAAACAAAATGTCTCCTCGAGCGCAGTCGAGAGGTTGTTATGAAAACGTATTATGTTTATATATTAAAATGTTCTGATGATTTGTTATATACAGGAATTACAAATGATATTTCAAGAAGGTTTAATGAACATGAAAAAGGATTGAATAAAAATTGCTTTACATTTAAACGTAGGCCATTGGAATTGATATTTAGTCAAGATTTTAATAATGTTGAGCAAGCTATTTATTTTGAAAAGAAAATTAAAAACTGGAGCGCCCAGAAAAAACTAGCTTTGGCTAATGAAGATTATGATATGTTATTGATTTTAGCAGAATGTAGAAATGCAACGCATTCAAAATATAACCCAAATAATTAAGAAGGTCTCGACTGCGCTCGACCAGACATATCGATAAAAAATAAAAAAAGGAATGAACATAAAAAACTACATCAACGGAGAATTTTTGTCTCCTGTCGCTGACAGGTGGATTGATAATTACAATCCTGCGAATGGCGAAGTGTACGGAAGAATTCCGAATTCAACAGAAGAAGATGTTGAACAGGCCTATACTGCCGCTGCCGCTGCTTTTCCGAGTTGGTCTCAAACAACCCTGGCGACAAGAAGTAAAATCCTTACAAAAATAGCAACAGGTATTAAAAATCAGTTGGCAAATTTGGCTGCTGTAGAAAGTAAAGACAATGGGAAGCCTTTGTCTCTAGCCACAGCTATTGATATCCCTAGAGCTTCTGCGAATTTTCAATATTTTGCCAATGCAATTACGCAGTTTGGCTCAGAAGCACATGAGAGTATTGGTTTGGATGCCATGAATTATACCTTACGACAACCCATTGGTGTTGTCGGTTGTATTTCTCCGTGGAACTTGCCCTTGTATCTCTTTACATGGAAGATAGCTCCTGCAATTGCTGCAGGAAATTGCGTGGTTGCCAAGCCGAGTGAAATCACCCCAATGACCGCTTACTTACTAGGTGAAATATGCACTGCTGCAGGTTTGCCTAAAGGAGTGTTGAATATTGTACACGGTTTAGGTGCTACTACAGGGAAAGCAATTGTATCGCATCCAAAAATTAAAGCTATTTCCTTTACGGGAGGTACTGCAACTGGCGCAGAAATAGCACGTGTGGCTGCACCCATGTTTAAGAAATTATCTTTAGAACTGGGCGGTAAAAATCCGAATATCATCTTTGCAGATTGCGATTACGAGAAAATGATGGCAACCACCTTGCAATCTTCTTTTGCGAATCAAGGTCAGATTTGCTTGTGCGGAAGTCGTATTTTAGTTGAAGAAAGCATCTACGAGCAATTCAAAAAAGACTTTGTAAAAAAAGTACAACAATTAAAAGTAGGCAACCCTGCAGCTGCAACAACCAATATAGGCGCCTTGGTGTCTAAAGAACATTTAGAAAAAGTACAGTCGTATTTTAGCATTGCCAAAGAAGAAGGGAGTACTATTTTATGTGGCGGTACTACCGTAAATGTCGCCGGTTTTGAAAACGGGTACTATTTAGCCCCTACAGTAATTGAGGTGAATAGCAATACTTGCCGTTTGAATCAAGAAGAGATTTTCGGACCCATTGTTACCATCATGTCTTTTAAAAACGATGCGGAAGCCTTGGCATTGGCCAACGATGTTTCCTATGGTTTGTCGGCCACTGTGTGGACAAATAATTTAAACAGAACAATGTTGTTTTCGAAGCAATTACAAGCGGGAATCGTGTGGGTGAATACCTGGTTGTTACGCGATTTACGAACGCCTTTTGGAGGTATGAAATCTTCCGGAGTAGGAAGAGAAGGTGGTTTTGAAGCCTTGCGATTTTTTACAGAAACAAAAAATGTGTGTATCAGTTACACCCAAGAATAGTACTAAAAAAAGAAACGAAAATGGATTTACAATTACATACAAAAAGAGCCTTGGTTTGTGGAAGCACACAAGGAATAGGAATGGCTACAGCGATGGCCTTGGCAACGGAAGGCGCGCAGGTGACTTTGTTGGCAAGAAATGAAGAGAAATTAAAAAAAGTATTGGCAACCTTGCCAAATCAAGCCAAAAACCACAGTTATTTAGTGGCTGATTTTTCAGACCCAGCTGCTTTGAAAAAAGTATTAGAAAACGCTGAGACATCCTTCCATATTTTAATAAACAATACGGGAGGTCCAGCAGGAGGCCCTGTATTTGATGCCAGTTTAGATGCGTTTGAAAGCGCCTTTACACAACATCTAAAATGCAATCATGTATTGGTACAGGCATTGGTTCCGTATATGAAAACACAGTGTTTTGGGCGCATTATAAATATCATATCCACGTCTGTAAAACAACCGTTAGACGGTTTGGGTGTTTCCAATACCATTCGCGGTGCCGTTGCTAGTTGGTCTAAAACCTTAGCCAATGAATTGGGTACGTATGGAATTACAGTAAACAACGTGCTACCAGGGGCTACTGCAACGGAACGTTTGAATGAGATTATAAAAAACAAAGCAGCAAAAACAGGGTTGACTATTGAAGCTGTGGGCGAAGCAATGAAGAGTGCTTCACCAGCAAAACGATTTGCACAACCTGAAGAGATTGCCAATGCCGTGGTCTTTTTAGCCAGTGAAAAAGCAAGTTATATCAACGGAATAAATGTGCCAGTAGATGGCGGTAGAACAAAAAGTTTGTAATTTGCCGTTGGTTTAAAACAGCGAATGTACGTTTCATCCTAAAAAACAAATACCATGAGCAATTTAGTATCGCCTTTAAATTTTAAAAAATGGATTGATGAAAATCGTCATTTATTAAAGCCTCCAGTAGGAAATAAATGTGTGTGGAATGACGGTGAGTTTATTGTAATGGTTGTTGGAGGTCCCAACAATAGGAAAGATTACCATTACAATGAAACCCCAGAATTTTTCTACCAAGTAGAAGGGGATATGGTGTTGAAAATTATAGACCGTCAAGGAAAACAACAAGACGTAGCCATTAAAGAAGGCGACATCTATTTGTTACCGGCAAAAGTACCACACTCACCACAACGTGTTGCAAATACCGTTGGCTTGGTTATAGAATATCCACGTTCGGAAGGGATGTTAGATGCTTTGGAATGGTATTGCGAAAACTGCGAAAAACAGCTCTATAGAGAGTCTTTTGCATTGGAAAATATTGAGACAGATATGCCTGTAATTTTTGATAATTACTATTCAGATGCTAAAAAATGTACCTGTACACATTGCGGTACAAAAATGGACGCTCCAAACAAAATCAACTAATTCATGAAACGAAAATTACGCATCAACGGCCATTCTCATTTATTGCCCTATCCAGAGCAAATTCCACAGTTTATGAAAGACAAGGAGATCTTTTGGGTAGACGATGAGCGAAAATACATGTTGCAAAAAGGGTGGAAGCGCCCCGTAACAGATTCTAGTTTTTTCTTAGATGAAAAGATCGCATGGATGGAGAAGAACCGCTTAGATCATGCCGTTGTTTTAAACCTATCGCAATTGTATGGAAACGGCTTGCGTTTGGAGGAAATGAAAAAAGCTTTGCGCTTTCAAAACGACTTTAATGCGAAGGTGCAGCACGACAATCCTGCTAAATTTACGTGTGGTTTTGTAGTACATCCAGGGTTTATACAAGGCGCTTTGTGGGAAATAGAACGTTGTGTTGAAGAATTGGATTTAAAAGTACTCTGTTTGCCTACACACTTTATGGACAGTGTAGGGCAGTGGCGTTGTGTATTTGATAAAGAAAACGACCCCATTTTCGAATTGGCAAACAAGTACAAATTGGCCATTGAAATTCATCCTTACGATGGCGATAAAATGATTAACCTTGCCAATACGGCATGGCGCTTTCATTTAATTTGGATGCTAGCACAATGTGGAGATGCCTATCATTTCTACACTTTAAACGGCATGCAAGAACGCTTTCCAAATATTCGAACTTGTTTTGCACACGGTGGGCAATTGGCACAAATGAACTTAGGGAGACGCATACAAGGATTTGATGGGAGACCCGATTTGTTTGAAGGAAAAACACATCCAAGAAAAGCCGTAGGGCACCCAAATATCTTCTTTGATACTTTGGTGCACGATACAGATTCTTTAAAATTAATGATTGAACGACAAGGTTCAAGTCAAGTAATTATGGGCTTAGATGATCCGTATCCTTTAGGGGAAATGGAAAACGATGCACAATCTTCGTATCCTGGAAAATTATTAGATTTGGCTGTTGAGAAATCGGTGATCAACAAACAGCAATACCACGAAATTTGGGAAGACAATACCTTGCGTTGGTTGTTTGGAGACGATGCCAAAGCGAAAGATGCGTTGGTTGCTAAAATACTAGGCGCTTAAAAATGCGTTTTTGTACCGAGATTATTTAAAAACCGTTTGTATTTGTAAGTCTACAGTACTCCATGTTTTTGGAATGCCATCGGTACCGGTGTGTTTTTCTTTACACACACTGTTTAATGAGTCTAACGCTTTTTCGACTTTCCAGTCGTGTAGATTTAACGCACCAAGTAGCTGAAACTGCTTGTCGGTAATACTGTATTGAAAAGGAAACGTTTGTGTAAGCGCATTCATGGTTATTGACGCCGTTCCGGTAGAGTCGGTCTCTAAAGCAAGTACTCCTTCTAAAAGCGTTGTATTTTCGAGCATTCCAAAAAAGAATTTTTTCAACTTAAAATCTCTCGAATTGTCTGCGGAAAAAAGACTGCTAACAGGAATAGTAAATTCACTTAGGTGAATCGCTTCTCGAAGACTATTTCCTTCACCATTTTTAGTAATGCTTATTTTTTTGAACACCCCTTTTACTGGAACTTTTTCTGAAGTTTTGTACGCAATCCACTGTATGTTATGTGTTGCTTCCTGCAATGAAAATGCCGATTTTTCTGCACTTATAGCTGTTGGTTTTTCTCCTTTTTTACAAGAAGAAAGACTGATGCAAAGGATCAATAAAATGCGTAGTAAATAGGTTGTTCTCATAATGGTTTAGTTCTTGTGAGTGGCTATAATTTGCTCTCCTCCGGTTACTTTATCGCCAATTTTTACGTTTATTTCTGTGTTTAAAGGTAAGAATAAATCTACCCTCGAACCAAATTTGATAAAACCAGCATCGCTTCCTTGTAGTACTTTTTGCCCTTCTTTGGCATAGTTTACAATTCTTCTGGCTAGCGCACCTGCTATTTGTCGGTACAACACCTCTCCAAACAAAGGACTGTTAATAACAACTGTTGTGCGTTCATTATCTGTAGACGCTTTTGGATGCCAAGCAACCAAATATTTTCCTGGATGGTATTTGCTAAAATTGATAACACCACTAGCTGCATAACGAGTAACGTGTACGTTTAAAGGCGACATAAAAATAGAAACTTGTAAGCGTTTGTCTTTGAAGTATTCTGGCTCGTACACCTCTTCAATAACCACCACTTTACCATCTACAGGTGCTATAATGTGTTGGTGGTTGGTGGTTGTGTTTCTTGACGGGTTTCTGAAAAACTGTAGGATGAGTATAAAAAATCCAAGTACGCCAATTTGCACTGCCATGCGTAGCCACTCTAACGTGAGATAGGCGTCTGCAGCTAAAACACCTGCAACAACGAACAATGTAGTAATGGTAATAATTTTAAATCCTTCTTTATGAAACATAGGTAGGTGTTTTTATAATAAATAATGAATGTATAAGTAGACAAAAGGTACTGCAAAAAATAAGCTATCTAAACGATCTAAGATTCCGCCATGACCAGGCATCAAAGAACCACTGTCTTTCGTGTTTGCTTGCCGTTTAAATTTCGATTCTGTCAAGTCACCTAAAGTGCCAAAAATAGTAAGTATAGAGGCGATAATTAGCCAGTTTACAAGTGTGTAGTCTAAACTACTTACTTGTGTAAAGATAATGATTGCGGTAATCAATGAAAAAAACCAGCCACCTACAAAACCTTCAATCGTTTTTTTAGGAGAGACGCTTTCAAATAATTTTCGTTTGCCAAAGTTTTTTCCAACGAGAAAAGCGAATGAATCGTTTACCCATATGAGCACTAGCACCGCAATAATAATTGTTGGGTTGTAGCTGTTGTCTGTAAATGGGAGGATGCATAAAAAGGCAAAAGGCAATATAATGTAGCGTATAGAAAGATCTAACTTGGCTAAGAAACGAGCCGGTTTGGTTGTTTTGTGGTTGAATAGTTGATAGAGTAGTTTTACAGAACATAGTAATGCAATGATTACTAAAAACAATAAATTGTTTTTTGAAAGTGCTGTTGTAAAAGCGTAAAGAATGAAGGCTCCTAATAGGTACGGAATTTTGTTTGGAAACTGAATGAGTTTTCCGAATTCCCAAAGGGCAATGAGTGTAAAGGCTCCAATTAAGGCCATATAGCTTTTTTCAGAAAAAAGGATGGCTGATAAAAAGATGGAAACAAAAATTGCTCCAGAAAAAGACCTGGCTAGTAAGTTGCTCATGTTATAAATCTTCAAAGAGTAGCAAATATAAGTTTTTTGAGTTACTGCTGCCGTAATTCATGAAATTATCGTCATCCTTTGTAAGAACGTAGTTTTTTACAGCACTGATGTTTGTTGGAATATTTCCTTTAAAATTTGTTTTTATTCCGGTAAGTCCTTGTCCAACATTGTTTACTAGTTGACTGGTTTTTGCATAGACAATAAAGTGGTCGTGAAACTCTGGGAGTTTTTGACTCTTTAATTGATTGGATGAGAACAAAATTTGTCCGTTGTCTGAAATCAGGTGCTCACAAGACGTAAGAAAAGGTGCTGAGTGCTTCGTGTTTTCGACCAATGACACCTCAGATTTTTTAAATTTCTCAAGCAGCTTCTTGTCGGTACACACAAGCTCACTCCAGTTGTTTTCAGAAACAATATGTTGTAAGTTTTCGAGCACTTCTTCTTTGGTACTACAATACAAGAATTTCCCTCCTTTTTCAATAAATTGATGCACGAAAGAATCGTCTAAAGACAAAGGATCTTTTACTGGAACTGGCACTTCTTCTATTGAAGGGACAGCGATGTTTAGTAGTTTCTTGAAAAAATTCATAGAGCAAATAAGCGGTTATGAAGCGTCTTTAGGGCTATTTTCTGTGGTGGTTGTGTCTTCTACTGGTGCTTTGTCAAAAGGTCTTTTTCCGAAGATTTTTTCTAAATCATCTTTGAAGATCACTTCTTTTTCTAATAATAAATTAGCTAAAACAGTTAGTTTTTCTTTGTGAACTTCTAGTAATTCAATCGCTCTGACGTATTGCGCTTCAATCATTTTCGAAATCTCTTGGTCAATTTTTTTAGCAGTGTCTTCGCTATACGGTTTTACAAAAGCATCGTTGCCAGAAGAATCATAATACGTAATGTTTCCAACAGTTTCGTTTAATCCGTATACGGTAACCATGGCTCTTGCTTGTTTGGTCACTTTCTCTAAATCACTTAAAGCGCCCGTAGAAATTTTATTAAAAACAACTTTTTCTGCAGCACGTCCTCCTAAGGTGGCGCACATTTCGTCTAACATTTGTTCTGTTTGCACAATCATGCGTTCTGCGGGTAAGTACCATGCAGCACCTAATGATTGCCCTCTAGGAACGATGGTTACTTTTACTAACGGCGCAGCGTGTTCTAACATCCAACTTACAGTGGCATGTCCTGCTTCATGAAAAGCGATGGTCTCTTTTTCTTTGGGAGTAATTACTTTGCTTTTCTTTTCTAGTCCACCAATAATTCTGTCTACTGCATCTAAGAAATCTTGGTGTTCAATAGCTTTTTTATCGTGTCTTGCAGCAATTAAAGCGGCTTCGTTACACATGTTTGCAATGTCTGCACCAGAAAAACCTGGAGTTTGCTGTGCTAAAAACTTTACACGTACATCATCAGCTAATGTTAAAGGTTTGAGATGTACTTCAAAAATCTCTTTTCGTTCGTTAATGTTTGGAAGGTCTACATAAATCTGACGGTCAAAACGTCCTGCACGCATCAACGCTTTGTCTAAAACATCTGCTCTGTTGGTTGCAGCCAATACAATTACATTGGTGTCAGTTCCAAAACCATCCATTTCTGTAAGGAGTTGGTTTAAGGTGTTTTCACGTTCATCGTTACCACCAGTCATGCTGTTTTTTCCACGAGCTCTACCAATGGCATCAATTTCATCGATAAAGATGATAGACGGTGATTTTTGTGCTGCTTGCTTAAATAAATCACGTACACGAGAGGCACCTACACCTACAAACATCTCTACGAAATCTGATCCAGAGAGCGAGAAGAAAGGTACATCTGCTTCGCCAGCAACTGCTTTTGCTAATAATGTTTTTCCTGTTCCAGGAGGGCCTACTAACAAGGCTCCTTTCGGAATTTTACCACCTAAAGAGGTGTATTTACCTGGGTTTTTTAAGAAATCTACAATCTCTTGTACTTCCTCTTTCGCGCCTTCTAAACCGGCAACGTTTTCGAAACTTGTTTTTACTTTGGTGTCTTTGTCAAATAATTTTGCTTTCGACTTTCCAATGTTAAAAATTTGTCCACCAGGTCCTCCGGCACCTCCACCAGACATACGTCTCATAAAGAAAACCCAAATTCCAACCATAATTAAAATCGGAAGAAAGAAACCGAGTTGATCAAATAAACTGGTGCTTTCGATATTGGCTTCATCAAAATCTAAATTATGTATTTTTTTTGCATCACGAATTTGATTTTCGAAATTTTGTAAATCTCCAAAATCATAGACAAACAATGCGTTTCCTTCTCTGTAGAAGGCGCCTTTTGTTTGTTCAGCATAGGCTCCTTTTTGTAAGGCCTCTTTTTTAATGTAGATGTGCGCAACACTTTTGTTTTCGATAACAATTTTAGCAATGTCGTTTCCAGCCAATGTGGTGAAAAACTTATTTTTCGAAATGTTTTTAGTGCTTAAGTTTCCGCTATTTAAAAAGTTCATACCAATAAGTACCACAAAAATTGCGGCATAGACCCAGTAAAAATTAAATTTCACTTTGGGTGTATTGGGTTTGTTGCTGTTTTCTTTATTCATGTTGTAAAGTCAAAAAAATTAAGATTGTGCAGGGCTGATTTTAGTGATTTTTGCATCTCCCCATAAGCTTTCAATGTCGTAATGTTCGCGTATTTGTTTTTGAAAAACATGCACGACTACATTTACGTAATCCATTAAAACCCATTCAGCAGTTGTTTCTCCTTCTATATGCCAAGCTTTGTCTTTTAGGTCTTTGCTTACCGTTTTCTGAATTGATCCAGAAATGGCGTTTACTTGCGTGTTTGAATTTCCTGAGCAAACGATGAAGTAATCACACACCGTATTTTCAATTTCACGTAAATCTAATAGTTGGATATTTTCTCCCTTAACCTCTTCTATCCCTTTTATAATCACAGCAATTAGGTTGTCTGTGCTAGCGTGTTTTTGTGTCATTAAAGTTTTTTAATTTTTAGCAAAGTTATTCTTTTTTTGCGAGTAATTTATGTAATATTGAACTAGTTTATAGAATATTTAACAGGTGAAAATAATCAAACTTGATGCCGTAAACTCTACCAATTCGTTTTTAAAACAATTGGCACAAGAAGACGCCTTAGAATCAGGGGCCACAGTGGTTGCAAAAACACAATGGAAAGGCAAAGGGCAAATGGGCAAGCAATGGGTGTCTGAAGACTCTAAAAACCTATTGTGCAGCGTTTTTTTCTCTTTTGAAAACCTGTTGAATTCCCAACAAATTTACTTGAATTATGCCGTTTCTTTGGCTGTTTTTGAGGTATTGAAATCGTTTCATTTGCCAAAATTGACCATCAAATGGCCAAACGACATTTTGTCAGAAAACAAGAAGGTTGCAGGTATTTTGATTGAAAACACGTTGCAAGGCGCTGTAATTAAGTCGGCCGTTGTTGGTGTAGGAATCAATGCGAACCAAAGTGTTTTTCCAGCGCATGTAAAACATGCGTCTTCTATACAGAATATCACCAACCAGCGCGTAGATCTTGAAGATTTGTTGTTGCAGTTTAGAAAGGCACTTTTAAAAAACATAGCGCTGTTAAAAGCTGAGAAATTTGCTGCTTTAGAAGCAGCGTATTTGGCTGTTTTGTATAAAAAAAACACCCCTACGATGTTTAAAAATTGTCGTACAGAGGTGTTGTTTATGGGTGCGATACAAGGAGTTTCTCCTTCGGGGAAACTGCAAATTCAATTAGCAGATGAATCGCTTAAAGAATTTGGTATCAAAGAAGTTGCCATGGCAACTCAGTTATAGCTTTTCTATATTATCTGTAAGTGCCTTGATAAACTTTCCTAAAGGTGCTTTTACCATCATTGCCATCATAGGATTGAAATCGCCATGAAAAGAAAGTTTTACTTCACTTTCTGTAGCAGCAATTTCGCGAATGTCTGCAGATAAGGTAAACGGAAGTTTACTGCTTGCGGCACCTAAGGTAATGTTTGTAAAAGGTGTTTTTTCTTTCAGTACCAAGCGAATTTCTGGCATGCCTTTTAAACCAAATAAGAAGGAATCTCCGTCTACTTCAAATTTTTGGGTATTCTCAGGCATCAATTGTTCAAAATTGGATAAATCGCAGAGAAAAGTAAAAATTTCTTCAGTAGATTTTTGTAAAATAACGTGCGTTCCTTCAATAATCATGGTCTTATTTTTTTATATTATTGTTTCCAAGTACTCGGACTTTTTCTCCAGTCTTGTAAATCTGTGCGGTCTTTGTCTGTAATGTAGTTACTGTCTACAGCTTGTTCTATTAGGTGGTCGTAATTGCTTAAAGTGGTTAAGTCTACGCCAGCTTCTTTAAAGTTTTCTTCGGCAATGTCAAATCCGTAAGAGAAAATAGCCACCATCCCTTTTACCGTAGCATCAGCTTCTTTTAACGCTTTTACGGCGTGTAAACTGCTTTTTCCAGTGCTAATTAAATCTTCAATAACCACCACGTTTTGTCCGCTGTCTAAAAACCCTTCAATTTGGTTTTTTCTACCGTGTTTTTTAGGTTCAGGACGTACGTATATAAAAGGAACACCCAATTCTTGAGCTACTAAAACACCTATAGCGATGGCTCCTGTAGCCACACCTGCAATAACATCTGGTTTCCCGTATTTCTCTTCTACCAATTTGGCCAAAGATTCTTTTAAGAAGTTTCGAACTGGAGGGTGAGAAAGAGTAATTCTATTGTCACAATAAATAGGTGATTTCCATCCAGAAGCCCAGGTAAATGGGTCATTCGGACTCAGCTTAATGGCTCTCATTTGTAAAAGAAATTCAGCTGTTTTTTTGGCGGTGTCTTTGTTTAAAATCATAGTATGCAAAGGTATAAAGTTTTTATATAGAATACCTTAATTATTGAAACAGATTCTATGGTTCTTTAAAATAAGTAAAAAGATCCGTGTCCGCTCTTTTTTAAAGAGCTTGTACTGTGTAAAAAATAGGTATATTTGCCCCCTTTAAACGGAAGATATAATTATGACTGAATTTATACGCAAGAGAGTAAAAAACGTACGCAACGATGTGTTGTCTGGTATTACAGTAGCCTTGGCCTTGGTGCCAGAAGCAGTAGCCTTTGCCTTTGTGGCGGGTGTAGATCCTTTGGTAGGACTCTATGCTGCATTTATGGTTGGGTTAATTACGGCGGTATTTGGTGGAAGACCAGGAATGATTTCTGGTGCAACCGGAGCCTTAGCTGTTGTAATGGTTTCTTTGGTAAGCGAAGGAAATGCCATGGGTGCCGCTGGAGAAAATCTCGGACTGTATTATTTGTTTGCAACAGTGATGTTGATGGGAATAATTCAAGTTTTAGCAGGAGCCTTTAAGCTGGGTAAATTTGTGCGTTTAATTCCGCATCCAGTAATGATGGGGTTTGTAAACGGATTGGCCATCGTTATTTTTACATCTCAATTGGGGATGTTTACAGAAACGGTAGGCGGAGAAAAAGTATGGCTTTCTGGTGTAGGTTTGTGGTACATGATTGGCTTGGTGCTTTTAACCATGGGAATGATGTGGGGCTTGCCAAAAATAAAAATAACAAAAAAATTACCCGAAGCATTGATTGCTATTTTAGTGGTTTCAGGAATTGTTATCTTTTCTGGAGTAGATGTGGCTACTGTAGGTTCTTTTATTCGTGATGGAGGAGGAGAAGGTCTTGAAGGAGGCTTGCCAGTGCTTCATTTAGAAACGTTTTCTAAGATTCCAATGAGCCTAGAGACCTTCTGGTTTATCTTTCCATACGCTGCTATTTTAGCTGCCATTGGATTGATAGAGAGTTTAATGACCTTAAACTTGATTGACGATTTAACAGAAACAAGAGGAAACTCAAACAGAGAATGTATCGCTCAAGGGGGTGCAAATATTGTAACCGGCCTCTTTGGAGGGATGGGTGGTTGTGCCATGATTGGCCAATCGATTATTAATATTAAAGGAGGTGGTCGTGGACGTTTGTCTGGAATTGTAGCTGCCTTAACCTTGCTGTTATTTATTGTGTTTGCTTCTTCATATATAGAGCAAGTGCCTATTGCAGCGTTGGTAGGAGTTATGTTTATGGTTGTTGTAGGAACCTTTGCATGGTCTAGTTTCCGTATTTTAAACAAAGTACCAAAGACAGATATTTTTGTATTGATCTTAGTATCTTCTTTAACCGTTGTGTTCGATTTAGCCATTGCGGTGGTTGCTGGAGTTATTGTAAGCGCCTTGGTTTTTTCTTGGGAAAATGCCAAACGCATTCGTGCAAGAAAGCATACTAAAGAAGATGGAACCAAAGTATATGAAATTTGGGGCCCTTTGTTTTTCGGATCAATTACTGGATTTACGAGTAAGTTTGATGTAAA
>Ga0209035_10000069_pt1 | contig 36406 bp, 36 predicted proteins | sample MarorgKNORR_S2LV_6_FD_188220 | JGI IMG/M metagenome (GOLD analysis project Ga0209035, IMG submission 188220) | Marine microbial communities from the Southern Atlantic Ocean, analyzing organic carbon cycling - AAIW_A/KNORR_S2/LV (SPAdes) (version 2) | ecosystem: Environmental > Aquatic > Marine... | reverse complement strand
AGAGAAAAAACCATTGAATTTAATTTTAGATGATGGTGGAGATTTAACCAACATGGTCTTGGATCGATATCCAGAATTGGCTGCAGGAATTAGCGGACTTTCAGAAGAAACAACCACAGGAGTACATCGTTTGTACGAACGTGTAAAAAACGGGACCTTATCGATGCCAGCAATCAATGTAAACGATTCGGTAACCAAATCGAAATTCGACAATAAATACGGATGTAAAGAATCGGCTGTAGATGCCATTCGTAGAGCTACCGATTTAATGTTGGCAGGAAAACGCGTAACAGTTTGTGGATACGGAGACGTAGGAAAAGGAACCGCTGCTTCCTTTAAAGGAGCCGGAAGTATTGTTACCGTAACAGAAATAGACCCTATTTGTGCGCTGCAAGCAGCCATGGATGGTTTTGAAGTGAAAAAACTAGAAACCGTGGTGGGTAATTCTGATATTATTATTACCACTACAGGAAATAAAGACATTGTACAAGGACATCATTTTGAAGCCATGAAAGACAAAGTAGTGGTGTGTAATATTGGGCATTTCGACAATGAGATAGACATGGCTTGGTTGAATAAAAAATACGGACATACCAAAGACACCATCAAACCACAAGTGGATAAATATGTGATCAACGGAAACGATATCATTCTGCTTGCTGAAGGACGCTTGGTGAATTTAGGATGTGCTACAGGGCATCCAAGTTTTGTAATGTCGAACTCATTTACCAACCAAACATTGGCACAAATTGAATTGTGGACAAACAACGATGCGTATGGAAACGAGGTCTATATGTTGCCAAAAGAATTGGATGAAAAAGTAGCCAAATTGCACTTGAAAAAAATTGGTGTAGAGCTTACAACACTACGCGAAGACCAAGCAAGTTATATTGGTGTAACTGTATCAGGACCTTATAAGCCTGAACATTACAGGTACTAATTACAGTACGAATAACTAAAAAAAGCCCTTGTGAAAACAAGGGCTTTTTTAGTTTGTAACAATAATTTTCACAAGCTAACCCAGCCAGCCTTCTCTGTCTAAACTACGATATTGTATGGCTTCTGCAATGTGGTTGGGCGCAATGTCTGCTGCATTTCTTAGATCTGCAATGGTTCGCGAGACTTTCAAAATCCGGTCGTAGGCTCTAGCAGACAAGCTGAGTTTTTCCATGGCTGTTTTTAGTAAGGTTTTACTTTCATCTGAAAGCGCACAGTGTTTCTTAATTTGCTGCACACTCATTTGCGCATTGTAATGCACGGTTTCGCTTTTTTGAAAACGAAGTATTTGTAGTTCTCTTGCCGCTGTTACGCGTTTTCGAATTTCAACACTGCTTTCTGCGGGTTGTTCTTCTGAAAGTTTTTCAAAAGGAACTGGCGTAACTTCTATATGAATATCTATCCGATCTAATAAAGGACCAGAGACCTTGCTCAAATACCGTTGCATTTCTTGTGGCGTTGAGGTAAGCGGATTGTTAGGGTCGTTAAAATAGCCAGATGGACTCGGGTTCATGCTTGCCACCAACATAAAACTACACGGGTAGGTGACAGTGAATTTTGCCCTAGAAATGGTTACTTCTCTGTCTTCTAAAGGTTGTCGCATCACTTCTAAAACGGTGCGTTTAAACTCAGGAAGTTCATCTAAGAACAGCACACCGTTGTGCGATAAAGAAATTTCACCTGGTTGCGGATATTGTCCGCCGCCCACCAAGGCAACATCAGAAATGGTATGGTGCGGAGAGCGAAACGGACGTTGAAAGAGCAGTCCGTTGTTTTTTGTTTTCCCTACCACAGAATGTATTTTGGTCGTTTCCAAAGCCTCGTGTAAGGTCATGGGAGGTAAGATAGAAGGGAGGCGTTTTGCCAACATGGTTTTTCCTGCACCGGGCGGTCCAATAAGGATGATGTTATGTCCGCCCGCAGCCGCTATTTCCATACAGCGCTTGATAGACTCTTGTCCTTTTACATCTGAAAAATCAAATTCAGGAAAGTCACTGTTTTTTAAAAACTCGGCACGGGTATCTACCACCGTAGGTTTCAACGCTGTTTTTCCGTTGAAATGATCAATTACTTCTTGAATGTTGTGGACGCCAAAGACTTCTAAATGCTCTACAATAGCGGCTTCTTTGGCATTTTCTTGAGGTACAATAAAGTATTTAAATCCTTCTTCACGTGCTTTAATAGCAATGGGTAAGGCCCCGCGAATCGGTTGTAAACTTCCGTCTAAAGATAATTCACCCATGATGATATAGTCTTCAATATGAGCAAATTTTATTTGTTCAGAAGCGGCTAAAATCCCCATAGCCAACGTAAGGTCGTAGGCAGCACCTTCTTTACGAATGTCGGCAGGTGCCATGTTGATGATGATTTTTTTACCAGGCAGTTTTAATCCGTTGTTTTTTAAAGCAGCAGAGATTCTGTAGCTGCTTTCCCGTACTGCATTGTCAGGCAGGCCCACCAAGTGGTAGCCGATCCCTTGATCGATGTTGACTTCTACTGTAATTGTGGTCGCTTCAATGCCAAACACAGCAGAGCCATAGACTTTTACTAGCATTTTTTCTTTAAAGGTAGTGAAAAAAAATAAGCCACTAGTGTGTAGTGGCTTATAATTAGGCAGTTACGTGAATTGAGTCTCCTTATTTTTTGAATTTCTGAAGCCCTTCTTGTAACCAGGTGTAATAGGTCTCTTTGTCAGTATATTGCTGCGCGTGGTGCAATACATCTAAGTCCGGACTTAATAACACATAATACGGTTGCGATAAGTTTTTAAAATTGAGCGCTTGGAAAGTTGCCCATTTATCTCCAATGGTTTCAATTTTTTTCAGCTTTCCATTGTCTTTTAAAAAGTTGAATTGTGCTGCTGTAGGCAATTCTTTACGGTCGTCTACATACAATGAAATAAGTACGTACTCGTCTTTAATAATCGTATATACGTCGTGTTCGCTCCACACGTTTTCTTCCATTTTACGGCAGTTTACACAAGCCCAACCAGTAAAATCTAATAGAATAGGTTTGTTTACTTCTTTGGCATGTGCCAAGCCTTTTTCAAAGTCTTTGTAGCAATCTAAACCTAAAGGGCAGTTGCTTTCTTGTGGGTAGATGCTGTAAAACTGTGGCGGAGGAAATCCACTTAAAAGTTTCAACTCCCAAGCAGGGTTTGGGGTTACTCCAGGAAATAGATACACGACAAAAGCAACAAGTGCAATTCCGGTAGTCATTCTTGGGAAAGAGAGTTTTTTAAGAGGTCCGTCGTGTGGAAATTTAATTTTACCAAAAAGATATAAGGCCAATCCGCCAAAAATAAGCATCCAGATACCAATAAAAATTTCACGTTTTAAGAATCCCCAATGCGCTACTAAATCGGCATTTGATAAGAACTTGAAGGCAAAAGCCAGTTCTAAGAATCCTAAAATTACTTTGGTCGTATTCAACCATCCACCAGATTTTGGCAAAGAGTTCAGCCAACTAGGAAACATAGCAAACAATGCAAAAGGCAGTGCCAAAGCAAATCCGAAGCCACTCATTCCTGCGGTCAATTGCATAGCGCCACCATCAGAAGTTAAAGATCCTGCCAGCAAAGAACCCAAGATAGGTCCGGTACATGAAAAGGATACAATGGCTAAGGTTAAGGCCATAAAGAAGATGCCAATAATACCACCAACACTCGATGCATTGTCCATTTTATTTCCCCAAGAGCTTGGTAAAGTGAGTTCGTAATACCCAAAAAATGAGCCTGAAAAGAAGGCTAAAATCACAAAAAAGAACACGTTCAACCAAACATTGGTAGAAATGGTGTTGAGTATTTCTGGATCTAAACTGTCTAAAAAGTGAAACGGTAAGCTGAGTAAAATATAGATAACTACAATAAAAACACCGTATAAAATAGCATTGCGTATTCCTTTGCTTTTACTTTGCGATTGCTTGGTGAAAAAGGAAACCGTTAACGGAATCATAGGGAACACACAAGGGGTTAATAAGGCGAGTAAACCACCCATAAATCCTAAGAAGAAAATACTGAACAATCCATTGCCCCCTGTCTCTTCTTGTTCGCTAACAGTTTGTAAACGTTGACTGTTTGTGAGGTTTAGTTTTAATTGTGCCGATTGCTTTTTGCTGTTTTCGTCTAAAACAACTGCAGTTGTTACTGCTTTTTCTCCCGTCAGTTGAAATGTATAATTTTCGTCTAACTGAATACAAGCCTCTTTACAAACTTGTCCAAAAAAGTTAAGGGTTACACTTGTTGTTTCAGGGTTTGTAAGTACAATGTTTTGTGTAAGTGTGGCATGGTTGCTAAAGAAAATTTCTTCTTTTTCCCATGTTTTACTGTAGCCTGTATGTGTTTCACTTTCAGTAGCCTTTCCAACCAATGTAAAGCCTGTAGCTTCAGCAGGGGCTGTAATTTCTATCGGTAATGAAGCGTCATCTGGATTGTATTGCGAATACAAATGCCAGTTTTCATGAATGGTTGCTGTAAAAATTAACTGGTATTCTGTCTCAGAAACTTTCTGTACAGCGGTTTCAAAAACAATCGGGTTTTCATCCGTTTGTGCAAAAGCACCTATGCTAAATAAGAAAAGAAAAATGGGTAAAAAACGTTTCATGTTAACAGGTAATTTTTAAAATTTCTTGGGTGTCTTTACACACCTTAAATCGGTTGTCTTGGCGTTTGTTAATGAGCCAAATAATGTCATTTGTTGCGGTGCATAACACCCAGGTAGCTTCTTTTTCGAGGAGTGACATTTTTTCATCTTTGAAAAATTTACTCAACTTCTTTTTTTGCTGCATGCCCGATGGGTAAAAGTAGTCTCCTTTTTCCCATTTTCTTACATGTAAAGGGAATTTTAACAGTTTTTTATCAACACAAATAATCTCTTTTGACCCCGTATTTTCTTCAGAAACAGGGGTGAATTGTAAAGAGATGGGTTCAGAAATTTCTGTAGCATCCAATGCAATGGGGTATTGTTCTTTAGAGACCGCTGTTGTAATAGGGGTTAAGAGTAAAACCCCTCGGTCTTTTAACAAACGATGCGTTTTGGAAAAAACCTGCTTTCCTGCTTGCGCCGTTAGTAAGTTTTCAATGTCGTTCCATTCCGTAAATCCATATTCTTTTAGCAATTGGTACGCATATGCTTTTGGGTTGCTAGCGCGTAACAGCGCAGCAATGTCTAGGCGAATTGTTCCGTCAGTGTCTGTTTGTAAAATGGTTGATTTTACAACCGTTATGTGGTCGGTAATCAATTGCTGACTTTCCTGTAAGTGCTTGCTTGTTTTAGAAAAAGCGTGTAGAATTTGTGGGTTAATTTCTTTTAAAACAGGCAGTACTTTGTGTCTAAAAGCATTTCGAAGGTATTTTGTTTCAGCGTTACTTTCGTCTTCTCGCCAAGACAATTGATGTTTGGTGGCGTAGGCCAGAATTTCTTCTCTAGAAAACGGAAGTAGCGGACGTACCACCGATTTATTCACGGCAGGAATGCCAATAAGACCGTCTAATCCTGTGCCACGAGAGAGGTTGATTAAAAAAGTTTCAAGATTGTCATCGGCATGGTGGGCTGTGGCAATGTAGGTGTACTGCTCCTTTTCTCGAAGGGCTTCAAACCAAGCATAGCGTAAGTTTCTAGCAGCCACTTGAATGGATTGTTTTTCTTTTGCGGCTATTTTTTCAGTGTCAAAACGAATGGTTTCTGTAGGAATACGTGTTGTTTTTCCTAAGTCGATCACAAATGCTTCATCTGCAGCACTCGCTTCGCCACGCAATTGAAAGTTGCAATGTGCCAAAGAAAGATCGTAGCCTAAAGCGTGTAATACATGTGCTAAAACAACGCTGTCTAAACCACCAGAAATGGCAACACCTATTTTTTCTCCGTGTAGAAACGGAAAATGTTGCTCTAGATGTGTGCGTAGTTTTTCTAACATGGTATATTAAGAAATCGCTGGGAGTTGACTGTCTAACCAATGTAGAATGTCTGTTACTACAGCTTCTTTACACAAGTCGTTGTGCAATTCATGAACGCCACCTTCATAAGTTGTTAAGCTGGCTTTCTCGGTATTGTTTGCAAAGGCTTCCGACCCTTTGTAATCGATAATTTTATCGGCTGTTCCGTGGAAAATAGCCATAGGAATAGTTAGTTTTGAAGCGTTTTTAATCGCCCAAGCTCCAGTGTCTATAAAGGTCAAAGAGAAATTCGGACTCACCTGGTCGTGTACCAACGGATCGTTTTTGTATTTGGCTACTTCTACAGGATCTCTAGAAATGTCATTGGCATCCAGTTCATTTCCTAAGGTAATAGATGGTGCAATTTTTTGCATTAATTTACCCAATACGAGCTTCCAGGCCGGTGGCTGAAAAGCCAGTTGTAAAAAAGGACTGGTAGCAACAACACCTGTAAGTTGGTGTTCTTTTTGAAGGACATAGTTGATGGCTACATTTCCACCCATACTGTGTCCGTATAAAAATAGGGGCTGTTCCCCAAAGACTGCTTTTGCTTTTTGGATGGCGCATGAAACACTTTCGAGCACGGCTTCAAAACTGGGATTGTGACCGCGTTTTCCAGTTGTTTTTCCATGGCCAAATTGATCAAAAGCAAGAACACCAAAGTTATTGTCGGTCAATTTCGGAATTACAAAATCTGCATATCGAGTGGCGTGTTCTCCCATACCGTGTATGAGAACAACCACTGCTTTTACTGTGGTAGGTTGCCAATACTGTCCGTAAAAAGTTGTTTTGCAGAGGTTAAAAGTAAATTCTTGGTGTTTCATAAGCGCTGTTAAAGGGCTAATTTACTGCTTTTTTTTTTCGAGTATGCATCCAAAGACTAATGATTTTTCGCAAGCCTTCTTCAGGTCTGGGAAGTGGAATGCTATTCCCGAATTTTTTACTGCGCTTAAATTTTCCGTAGGTAACTTTTAGTTTTTTCCAGTCTTTAGGATAGGTGTTTATAAAAGCATTGAATACTTCCTGAATTAAAAAAGTCTCTCCCAAAGTGGCAGCAATTTTTTCTAGTTTTTCTTCTTGATCTACAATCATTTGGTAAAGATATACATTTTATGAAGTTTGCAACAACACCTGTTGCATGGCTTTTGCTTTTAGCAAGCATTCTTCGTATTCTTTTGCAGGAATCGATTTTGCCGTAATAGCTCCTCCAACAGTATAGGAAACATACCGTGTTGCGGCATTGTAAAAAATACTGCGAATCATCACATTAAAATCAAAATCTCCAGAAGGGGTAAAGTAACCTACAGCACCCGCATACAAACCTCTTTTGCTAACTTCTAGCTGTTCTATAATTTGCATGGCAGAAACTTTTGGTGCTCCCGTCATGCTGCCCATAGGAAAGGTGTCTTTTAAAACGGTAACGGGATGGGTGTCCTCCGCAAGGGTAGACTGCACTGTAGAAATGAGCTGATGCACTTGTTTGAAGGAATGTACTTCGCACAACTCTGGAACAAGGACACTGCCCTTTTTAGCTGTTTTAGAAAGGTCGTTTCGTACCAAATCGACAATCATAATGTTTTCTGCGCGTTCTTTTTCGTCTTTGGCTAAAGCGGTGGCAATTGCGGCATCTTTCAACGGATCGCTTACTCTTTTTGCAGTACCTTTAATGGGTTGAGAGCTAACGGTATTTCCTTTTTTTTGTAAGTAACGTTCTGGACTTGCACAGAGTGCATAATGGTCATCTACCTTCAAAAAGGCGCTGAATGGTGCTTCAGAAATTTCTGTTAGATGCTGAAAAGTAGGTAGGGGGTCTATGCTTGTGTCTGCTGCGTAAAATTCTTGGCAAAAATTCACTTCATAGATATCACCTCGATGAATGTGTTTTAAAACGGTGTCAATTTTAGCGAGGTACGCTTCTTTTTGTACCCGTTGTTTTATTTGCTGTACGGTTGGTTTGTTGGCAGTCGTAATGGCGCTTTTACAGATTGCTTTAAAATCACTTTCAATTTCAGCGTCTTCCATTTTTAAATATTGAAACTCTACGCTGTTCCCTTTGATGAAAATGAGTTTTTTGGGCTGAAAAAAATACAGTGCAGGGAATTGTAATCCATCAAAATTTGCTGAAGTGAGCTTTTCAGTATCGTTTTTAAGGTCGTAACTCAAATACCCGAAAAGGTAATCTTTGGTGTGTGATTGGTATTCTTTTAACTTGTCAAAAGCATGTTCACTGTCGGTTTGAATGGCTGTAAATTCATCTACAGCCAAGGCTCCATCAAAGACACTGTAGGTGTCTTTGTGTTGGTTTGAGTCTAACCAAACAACCGTTTCATACGTTTTCGCCCAGGTTAACAATTGTTGCTTAAAACGCAACGGGTTGTCAATAGAGAAAAGCTGTGTGGTACGGTACGACATGAAAAGTGTCCTAATTTTTATATAAAAAAGGGATATCTATAGTGTAGATATCCCTTTTCAAATTGGTTGGTTTGTAAACGGATTCTTATGCGTTGAGAGGTTTCCCGTCCCAAGCTCCTTTTGCGGCTTCTTTTATGGCTTCAGAATACGTTGGATGTCCGTGGCAAATTCTTGCCAAGTCCTCTGCAGAGGCTCTAAATTCCATTGCAACAGCTGCTTCCATAATTAAATCAGCTGCACGAGCGCCAACAATGTGTACGCCTAAAATTTCATCGGTCTTTTCATCTGCTAAGACTTTTACAAAACCGTCTAAGTCGCCACTTGCACGTGAACGTCCTAAAGCACGCATTGAAAATTTCCCTGCTTTGTATGCAACACCAGCATCTTTTAACTCCTGTTCTGTTTTTCCAACAGCAGCTACTTCTGGCCATGTGTATACCACACCTGGAATTAAATTATAATCGATATGTGGTTTTTGTCCGGCTAAATATTCTGCAACTACTACACCTTCTTCTTCCGCTTTGTGCGCTAACATAGCACCTGCAACGACATCTCCAATGGCGTAGATATTAGCAGTGCTTGTTTGTAAGTGCGCATTGGTTTCTATTTGTTTGCGGTCGTTTAAAACAACGCCTGCATTTTCTAAAGCCAATCCGTCTGTGTATGGTTTACGTCCTACAGCTACCAAACAATAGTCTCCTGTAAAGGTGATTTCTCGTCCTTTTTTGTCGGTTGCGGTTACGGTAACATCGTCTCCGTTATTGGTTACGGCGCTTACACCATGGCTCGTTGCAAATTTCATTCCTTGTTTTTTCAAGACTTTTTGCAACTCCTTAGACACGTCTGCATCCATGGTTGGTGTAATTTTTGGTGCGTATTCGATTACGGTTACATCTGCGCCTAAGCGTTTGTATACCGAACCGAGTTCAAGTCCAATAACACCTCCTCCAATAACGAGTAGGTGTTTCGGAATTTCTTTTAGTTTTAAAGCCTCTGTAGAGGTAATTACACGTTTTTTATCCAAAGAGATAAATGGCAGTGTTGCTGGTTTAGATCCAGTAGCAATAATGATATTTACGCCTTCAATGGTTTCTTCAATAATGCCTTTTTTGGTGATTTTTACATGCGTAGCATCCACAAAAGAACCCAATCCTTCAAAAACATCAATCTTGTTTTTATCCATTAAATATTGAATACCACCTGTAGTTTGTTCGACAATAGTTGCTTTTCGAGCGACCATTTTTTCGAAATCTATTGTTGGTTTTTCTACGGAAATACCGTGTGTGTCAAAATGATTGACAGCGTCGTAATAGTGGTGAGACGAGTCTAATAATGCTTTAGAAGGAATACATCCTACGTTTAAACACGTGCCTCCTAAGGTTGCGTATTTTTCTATGATGGCAACTTTCTTCCCTAATTGAGAAGCTCTAACAGCAGCTATGTAACCGCCAGGTCCAGAGCCAATAACGATAATATCGTATTTCATGTGTGTGTATTTAATAAGAATAACGGTTGCAAATTTACAATAATTGTTGATTTGTACCCCATGGATAAAGAATTGTTTTTTATCGTTTTTTTGTCGTTTTTTGTACTGCCTCTTTTTAAGAGGTGTATAAAAAGAAACGCATGAAGAAAGTACTCATTATTGGTTACGTTTGGGTAGCACCCAATGCATCTGCAGCAGGGAGTAGAATGTTGCAATTAATTATGTTGTTTTTAGAAAATGGCTACGAAGTTGTGTTTGCGTCACCGGCTGTAAAAGGAGAAAACGCGTTGGATTTAACAGCTTTGGGAGTTGTAGAAAAAACCATTGAATTGAATGCGTCTTCTTTTGACGGTTTTATACAAGAACGGTCTCCTGCTGTCGTCGTTTTTGATCGTTTTTTAATGGAAGAGCAGTTTGGTTGGCGTGTTGCAGAGCACTGCCCCAATGCCTTACGTATTTTAGATACGGAAGACTTGCATGCCTTGCGAAGAACACGGCATGAAGCACTTAAAAAATCGGTTGATTTTACGGTAGCAGCCATGAAGACATCAGACTTGGCAAAGCGAGAAATAGCCGCTATTTTACGGTGTGACCTGTCTTTAATTATTTCTACCTATGAAATGGATTTGTTGCAAACCGATTTTCAAATAGCCCCAGAATTACTCTATCATTTGCCTTTTTTATTGCCCAAAATACAAGTAAAAACAGCTGAAAATTGGCCGTCTTTTTCTGCCAGAGAACACTTTGTGTTTATTGGTAATTTTTTACACGCTCCCAATGTAGATGCTGTCTTGTTTTTAAAAAACACGTTGTGGAAACTCATTAAAAAACAGCTGCCCGATGCCGAATTACATATTTACGGAGCCTATGCTACCCAGCAAATAAATCAGTTACACAATGCCAAAGAAGGGTTTTTAATACAAGGGTATACTACCTGTCCAGAAACTGTAGTGAAGCAAGCAAAAGTAGTCTTGGCACCCTTGCGTTTTGGCGCGGGAATTAAAGGGAAACTAACCGAAGCCATGTGTTGTGGTACCCCCAGTGTAACAACGTCAATTGGTGCCGAAGGTATGCATGCTGCTCTTCCTTGGCCCGGCGCTGTAACTACGTCAGATACCGATTTTGTTGCCAAGTCAGTTGCCTTGTATACACAAGAACCGCTTTGGCAACAAGCCCAAAAAGCTGGACGCACAATTATCAATACACTGTATGATAAAACAGCGCTAATTCCTCCTTTTTTAGAAGAAGTAACCGCGTTGCAAAAAAAATTAGCAGCCCATAGGACTGCTAATTTTATAGGAAGTTTGTTGCAACATCATACGTTGCAAAGCACCAAGTACTTGAGTAAATGGATTGAAGCAAAGAATAAAATGTAGTTATGCGTTGTGTTGTTGTTGTTCGTAGTTTTCTTTTACTTCTAAGTAAAAGTTAGCGGTACTTACTTGCATGTAAGGAATCAAGAATAAGAATCCAATACCTAGCGTTAAAACTGAAAGGATTGACCATCCAATAAAGTGAAATGCTAAGAAAAAGTATTTCCATTTGTACCCGTCCATCATGTCCATGCTTTTTACAATGGCATCGTCTGCACTTATCTCAGCATCTTCAGCAAGGATAAAAAATGTTTGTGAATACGCCATGGATTTAATAAGTCCCGGAATAATTAATAGCAATGCCCATAAAATGGTGTAAACAGCGACTAAAAGATACGCGCCTAATGTTCTTCCGAAATCATTAAAACCGACAAATAACTGTTCGATACGTGCTTCTTCGTCTTTTGCCAGACGCAAAGAAAAATAAGCCAATCCTACGGTCATTGGCCCTCCTATTAAGATACCTGCGAAGACTCCAACAACAGGAATGATTTGAATAGTTCCTAAAATTAAAATGGCGATTAAATGCCCTCCAATAGCAATGCCCCAATTACCGGACAATGATTTTTTCGCTTGATCTAAAAATTCTTGATTTGTTTTCATGCTTTTTTTTAAGGTTGTTTATGTTAAGTAAGGTGTATAAGGTACAAAATAAAATTACAACAATCCAGCGCGTTTGAGTAACGCATCTGGTGCAGGTGCTTGCCCTCTAAAACGGATGTATAAATCCATTGGTTTTTCGGTGCCTCCTTTAGAGAGTACATGTTTTTTAAAGCGTGTGGCTACTTCTTTGTTGAAAATTCCTTTTTCTACAAAGAAGGCAAAAGCATCTGCATCCAATACTTCCGCCCATTTATACGAGTAGTACCCTGCCGAATACCCTCCTTGAAAAATATGTGAAAACGCCGTGCTCATACAGTTTTCTGCCACTTCAGGATAGAGCTGTGTTTGAGAGAAAGCAGCGGTTTCAAATTCTTTTACACTTTTAATAGCGCTCGGATCTTGTCCGTGCCATTGCAAATCTAACAGTCCAAAACTCAACTGACGTAGCGTTTGCATGCCTTCGTGAAAATTGGCAGAGGCTTTAATTTTTTGCACATACTCCATGGGTATGGTTTCGTCTGTTTGGTAGTGTTTTGCAAAAAGGAGTAATGCTTCTTCTTCATAGCACCAGTTTTCTAAAACTTGACTCGGTAATTCTACAAAATCCCAAGAAACGGAGGTGCCAGATAAACTACTATACGTCGTGTTTGCTAGCATGCCGTGTAAGGCATGGCCGAACTCATGAAACAAAGTCGTTACTTCATTAAAAGTAAGCAAAGAAGGCATTGTTTTTGTGGGTTGGGTAAAATTACAAACAATAGAAACGTGTGGCCTGTCGTTGTGTGCGTCTTTTATTTGTTGCGATTTGTAAGAAGTCATCCAAGCCCCATTTCTCTTTCCAGCTCTCGGATGGAAATCGGTATAAAATAAGGCGATTTCATTGTTGTCTGTGTCGGTTACTTGGTATGTTTTTACCGACGCGTGGTACACAGGTACGGTTGTAATTTCTGTAAACCGAAGATCGTATAATTTCTCTGCAATGGTAAAAGCACCTTGAAGTACTTTTTCTAATTGAAAATACGGTTTTAGCAACTCTTGATCCAAAGAAAAACGTTCTTTCTTTAGCTTTTCTGCGTAGTATCCGCCGTCCCATTTTTGTAAAGACTCAATGCCGTCTTTTTGGTTGGCATAGGCTGTAAGTTCGCTGAATTCTTGTTGTGCTGCAGGAGTTGCTTTGGCTAATAAATCGGTTAAGAAAGCAATTGCTTTCTCGGGGCTTGTTGCCATGCGTTCTTCCAATACAAAATGTGCATGGGTTTGGTAACCGAGTAGGTTCGCCCTTTTATGGCGTGCCTGTACAATGTCTAAAACAATTTGCTCGTTGTTGTATTCGTTGTTCTGAAATCCTTTTTTTCCAGCAGCCAAGCTCAGTTCTTTTCGCAGTGCTCTGTTGGAAGCATAAGTCATAAACGGAATGTAACTCGGGTAGTCTAACGTAAACACCCAACCGGTTTCTTTTCCTTTTTCTTCAGCCATCATTTTAGCCGCTTCTACAGCACTTGCTGGTAAGCCTGCCAATTGCGCTTTGTTGGTAATGTGCAATTCGTATGCATTGGTTTCCGCCAATACATGTGTGCCAAATTGCAGCGATAATTTGGCGAGTTGTGCATCAAAGTCTCGCAATGTTTCTTTGTCGGTTTCGTTTAAATTGGCGCCATTTCTGCTAAACCCTTTGTATTGTTTTTCTAACAAGGTCTTTTCTTCGGCATTCAATAACAAGTCTTCTTTTTGGTCGTAGACTGCTTTTACACGTGCAAACAAGGCGTTGTTTAATGCGATATCGTTTCTAAAAGCGCTGAGTAGCGGAGAAATTTCTTTGGCTATTTTTTGAATGCCATCAGTCGTTTCTGCGGAATTTAGATTAAAAAACACACTGGTAACTCTTCCTAAATGTTCTCCACTGGCTTCCAAAGCATCCACGGTATTCTTAAACGTAGGTGATGCTGTATTGGCAACGATGGCTGCTATTTCTTTTTTTGTAGTAGCAATACCGTCGATAATAGCAGGTGTAAAGTGCGCTTCTTTAAGTGTTGAAAACGGAGCTGTGTCGAAGGGAAGTAATAAAGGATTGTTCAATTTGAGGGCATTTAAAAAAACCTCAGAGGGTTTGAATTTCTGAGGTTTTGTGTTTGGGTGTGTTTATTTTTTTACTTTTTTTGCGGCTTGTTCCACTTTTAGCTTCAGGCCTTCTTTGTAGGCAATTATTTTATCGAGGACACATTTGTCTGATGCCCCAATAATTTGTGCGGCTAAGATTCCTGCGTTTTTTGCACCGTCTAAAGCGACAGTTGCTACAGGTACACCGCCTGGCATTTGTAAGATAGACAAGATAGAATCCCATCCATCTATAGAATTTCTGCTTTTTACAGGAACGCCAATAATTGGCAACGGACTCATAGAAGCCACCATGCCGGGCAAATGCGCTGCGCCTCCGGCACCCGCAATAATTACCTTAATACCACGCTTGTGTGCATTTGTAGCATAGTCAACTAATTTTTCTGGAGTTCTGTGTGCAGAGACAATATCCACTTCAAGAGGGATGTCAAACCCTTCTAAAATAGTAATTGCTTCTTGCATGATTGGAAGGTCTGAATCGCTTCCCATAATAATTCCAACTAATGCCATAATTTTTTATTTACTAATGATTTGTATCGTGTTTTTTACTTTTTCGGCAATTTTTCGTGCCGTTTCAATATCGGGATGTACAATGGTAACGTGTCCCATTTTCCGAAAAGGTTTTGTTTGTTTCTTTCCGTAGATATGTGGTGTTACGCCGTCTATGGCTAAAATTTCTTCCATGTTTTTATAGACCACATCTCCTGTATGGTTGGCAGCGCCTACCAAGTTTACCATGATACCTGCTACTTTGCTTTCGGTATTCCCTAACGGCAGGTTTAAAACGGTTCTAAGGTGTTGTTCAAACTGGTTGGTGTAGCTTGCTTCAATGCTATAATGCCCAGAATTGTGTGTTCTTGGCGCTACTTCGTTTACCAAAATTTCATCGTCATGGGTTTGAAAAAGCTCTACTGCTAACACGCCAACATGTTGAAATGCTTCAGCTACTTGTAAAGCCACTGCTTGGGCTTTTTTAGCAACTGTATCGCTAATTCTCGCAGGACAAAGCACGTATTCTACTTGGTTGGCTTCTGGGTGAAATTCCATTTCAACCACGGGGTATGTTGTAAGATCTCCGTCTGCATTTCGCGCCACAATAACCGCCAATTCATTTTTAAAAGGCACCAAGTGCTCTGTAATTGCCGGGGTGTTTTCCAATGCGGTAACATCTGCAAGCGTGCGTACTATTTTTACTCCGGTACCGTCGTACCCAAACCGTGCCGATTTCCAAACAAAAGGTATGGAAATTTCTTGTTTTTCAAAGGCCTCTAAAAGTTCTTCTTGCGTTTCAAAACGCTGGTGTGGTGCTGTTGGGATTTGATGAGATACAAAAAAATCTTTTTGCACACCTTTGTGCTGTATGGTTTCTATAACCGCTGGTTGCGGATAGACTTTAACGCCTTCTTTTTCTAGTTGATATAAGGCGTCAATATTTACATGTTCTATTTCAATGGTAAGTACGTCTACTTTTTTTCCAAACTGGTAGACGGTGTCGTAATCTAACAAGCTACCTACATGAAATTCGTTACAAATGTCTGCGCAAGGCGCCGTAGGAGATGCATCTAAAATTGCGGTATAGATATCGAATTTTTGTGTCTCTGCTAAGAGCATTCTGCCGAGCTGTCCGCCACCTAAAACACCCAATTTAAAAGAAGAAGAAAAGAAATTACTCACGGTATTGTTTTCAGTTTTATTTCCTACAAAAGTAACAATCTATTTGCAATTCAGCACTAGGTTTAATCAGATATTCGTATGGCGCTCCCATTTTTAGTAACCGTATACTCTCTTGCCGGACACGCGCTGTTCCCTCGTTGCAAAGAACCGTCGAGTCTGCTGTATTCACTTTCGTCGCAAGGGCACTTTAAAGTAAGCCCGTTAAAGGTCATTTGTGTAGCGCAATCGTTGTTAGGGCATCGGGTGTCAAACGCTTTAAAACTGCTGCCATTTTCGTTGTAAAGTAAGATCTGAGAAATCCCTCCGTTAATAAAAACATAGCCTGCAGGAACGAGCACATTGTTCAATTGCGGGTTGTTGAGGTCTAAGTTGATAGGGGTCAAGAAATTCTGAAAACAGGTGTTTTCTTGAAAGGTATCCGTACAACTCATCAAGAGTGAAAGCAGGCAGACGCAGTATATTTTTAGCATAAGGACCTCGTATAGTTTTTGAGTTTACACAGGGCAAGTTACAAATATTTTGTACATTTGTCGCGGAATCTCATGCCAATCATTTGGCAATGAGATTTTTTTAAATAGTAGAAAGTTATGAGTGAAATATCGTATTATTCCGTAGAAGGACTCAAGAAATTGAAAGATGAGTTGGCGCAGTTAGAACAGGTAGAGCGCCCAAGAGTCACCCAAGAAATTGCAGATGCAAGAGATAAGGGCGACTTGAGTGAGAATGCAGAATACCATGCGGCTAAAGAAGAGCAGTCGTTGATGGAATTTAAGATTGCTAAATTAAAAAATGTAGTCTCCAATGCACGCATCATCGATGAGAGCCAATTAGATAGTTCGAAAATATTAATTCACTCTGTCGTGAAATTAAGAAATACGACAAATAAAATGGAATTTACCTATACGTTGGTTGCCGATTCTGAAGCGAATATTAACGAAGGAAGATTGTCTGTCAATTCTCCAATCGGAAAAGGATTGTTAGGAAAAGAAGTGGGCGATGTTGCTGCTATTGAAGTGCCAAATGGAATTATGCATTTTGAAGTTGTTGAAATTTCTAGGTAAAACACCTACTATAAAATCTTACAGATAAAAACGAATTGCTTTTGCAGTTCGTTTTTTTGTTATCTTTGGTTTTCTAAAGCGAAGAACCTATGAGCAGTATTTTCACCAAAATAGTACACGGAGACATTCCCTGTTATCGGATTGCAGAAGACGACCAGTTTTTAGCGTTTTTAGATGTAAACCCCAATGCAGTCGGACATACATTGGTGATTCCGAAGGAAGAGGTAAATAAAATTTTTGACTTGTCAGAAGAGACCTATGCAGGCCTCATGGCTTTTTCGTACCGTGTTGCCAAAGCCTTAGAGAAAACCATTCCTAGCAAACGTATTGGCATGAGTGTTGTTGGTTTAGAAGTGCCACATGTACACGTGCATTTGATTCCCTTACAAACCATGGCAGATATTCAGTTTGTAGAAAAAGTAGCGCTATCTAAAGAAGTTTTTGAAGCAACTGCTGCAAAAATAGCCGCTAATTTTAAGTAGGTATTACGCTTTATTTAAGAGGATTAAAAAACTAGTTCCTTTGTGAAGCTCAGATTTTAAGACCCTAATTTTTCCGTTGTGGTATTTTTCTACAATGCGTTTAGACAATGAAAGCCCTAAGCCCCAGCCTCTTTTTTTAGAAGTGAAACCAGGCTTGAAAATTTGCTTAAAATAAGCTTTTTCAATGCCTTTACCGGTGTCTGTAATGAGTAGTTTGATTTTGGTGTTTCCTTCTTCAATACGTAGCGAAATCACTCCTTTTCCTTGCATGGCGTCAATGGCGTTTTTCACTAGATTTTCTAAAACCCAACCAAACAATTCGGTGTTGATGTTTACAAATACTTCTTTTTGAGGAGCAGAAAACTGAAAGGCTATTTTTTTAGAACTGCGCGACTCTAAGTATTCAAACACTTGTTTGCTTATCGGTGCAATTGCTTGTCTTTGTAAGGTAGGCGCAGAGCCAATTTTAGAAAAACGATTGGCAATAATATTGAGTCTGTCTACGTCTTTTTCCATTTCTGAAATATAGACAGGGTCTGTTTTTTCTTCTTTTAAGATCGCAATCCAACCTAACAACGAAGAAAGAGGGGTGCCTATCTGATGCGCTGTTTCCTTAGCCATGCCAGTCCATAATTTGTTTTGTTCGGCTACCTTATTGGAAGAAAACAACATGTATAGAACGGTTAAGAACAGGACGAGGATTAAAATTAAAGCCAATGGATAATACGTAAGTTGGTTTAACAAAGCGGAATTCTGATAGTAGATTTTTTCGGTAACACCTAAATACTCAATGGTAATTGGCTGGTTTTCTTGCTTCATTTTTGCCAATTGCTGTAGTACATACGTACTGTCTTTGCTTTTTTCGGCATCTAAATGAAACCATTCTTTAATGCGGCCATCTTCGTGCACTAAAATTAAAGGAATGTTTCTGGTTTCTTCAATAACTTTTAAGGGAAGCGCCACACTAGCATTGATGTCTCTATGGGCGAGTTCCTCAATAGCAGTGGCATAGGTTTCCATCTTTGCACGCTCTTCTATCTTAAATTTCTGAAAGAAAATATAGGTGTTCCAGAGGATTAAAGAGACAATACAAAACGAAATAAATAAAACAATTCGTTTAAGCCAGCGCGTGTTTTTGATAATCTGCATGGTGTAAAAATAGGAAACAAAAGAATACAATTAAAAATAGCGGGGCTTTTTTATCTACAAGAGAAGAGAAACCACACATTCCTTAGAACGTATTCTTTAAAATGAACGTATATTTACCCCGTAAAAAATTTTTAGATTCCATGATTTCAATCGACCCAAAAGACATTCCAACCGCAAAATTACATGGTTATTTATTAGGCGCTATTGCACCGAGGCCCATCGCTTTTGCCAGTACGGTAGATGCCGAAGGGAACCCAAACTTATCGCCATTTAGTTTTTTCAATGTCTTTAGTGCCAATCCACCAATTTTAATTTTTTCACCAGCACGTAGGGTGAAGAATAACACCACCAAGCACACCTTAGAAAATGCAATAGCCACTAAAGAAGTGGTTATTAATGTGGTGAATTATAACATGGTGCAGCAAATGTCTTTGAGTAGCACCGAGTACCCAAAAGGGGTCAATGAGTTTGAAAAAGCAGGATTTACCATGTTGGCATCAGACAAGATCGCTCCTTTTCGTGTGGCAGAATCACCAGTGCAATTTGAATGTAAAATAAATGAAATTGTTGCTTTAGGGAATGAAGGCGGCGCAGGGAATTTAATTATATGCGAGGTTGTAAAACTACATGTAAGCAAAGCCGTGTTAGCAGAAAACGGAAGTATTGATCAACATAAAATAGATTTGGTAGCCAGAGCCGGAGGAAGTTATTACAGCAGGGCTAAAGCAGGATTTTTCGAAATTCCGAAACCCATTTCTACCTTGGGGATAGGCGTAGATGCCATTCCAGAAAATATTAAAAACAGTCCGGTTTTAACAGGAAACAACCTCGGAATGTTAGGAAATGTAGAAGAAGTGCCTTCTCAAAAAGCTGTTGATAACTTTGCAGAAAAGCACCCAGAATTTTTGGGGATAGACAGGGTAAAAAAACATACATTTGCACAAGAGTTTTTAAACACAAACGATACCGAAAGTGCTTGGAAAGTGCTTTTAATTAAATAGATAAGAAAATGGAAGTAATTGGAAAGATTAAATTGATCAACGCAGAGCAAACATTTGGTGCTAGCGGATTTAGAAAACGTGAATTGGTAGTTACTACTGACGAGCAATACCCACAAATGATCATGATTGAATTTGTACAAGACAAATGCGATTTGTTAAACAGTTATGCTGTTGGACAAGACGTAAAAGTGTCAATCAACTTAAGAGGACGTGAGTGGATCAATCCAGAAGGTGTAGCAAAATATTTCAATGCCATTCAAGGATGGAGAATTGAAGGTGTAGCAGCAGCTCCAGCACAAAACATGCCTCCTGTAGAGCAATTTACAGCAGCAACTCCAGAAATTAGCAGCAACGAGCCAGACGATTTACCGTTCTAATTAGTGCGCTTACATAAAAAAAATCCGTTGCAGTCTGCAACGGATTTTTTTTATGGAAAAAAGTTTATTTCTTCTCTTCTTTTTTTGGCATCGGCCCACGGAGGTGAATGACCAATCCGTTTAAGAAATTGCGTAAAATTTGATCGCCACATTCCATGTATTTTGGGTGTTCTTCGTTTCTGAAAAACGCACCTAATTCGCCTTTACTCACCTTCAGATCTACCAACCCGCAAATCTTAATAATATCGGTGTCACGCAGTTTGTGTGCTACGCGTAATTTTTTAAAAATGTCATTGTTTGTTAAGCCCATGTTGCAAATGTACCTGTTTTAAAATGAAAAACTAAAAATTTTAATTTAGTATTTGAAAAATAGCCAAGCCGTACACCGCAAAACGAGCAAAGCGAAACAAACCAAATAAAAGTACGCCTTTTAAAGGGTACTTAATTAAGCCAGCAGCAATACAGGTAATCGAGAAAGGAATGGGTAATAAAGCACCAACTACAATTAAAAAACCACCCCATTTATTGGTGTTTTTTAATTGTTTCGCCATTTTGTTTTCGAGATGATTTTTGATGCTCGGAATTTTTGAAGCAGATTTCCCGATAAAAAAAGAGACGATGCCACCAATATAAGAGAGCGTTGCTAAAATTGTCAATGTAACAAGTGGGTCTGTTGTTTTTTTAGACCAAGCAATAAAAATTTCTGGGGGAATCAATCCTAAAGCAGCTTCTGAAATGAAAAACGTGAGTAAGATTCCCGTTTTAGAAAACGATTCTGTAATGTGTTGCAGGCCGTCGTTGATGTTGTAAATAAATTGGTTGAATACAAACAACCCGATAACGACCAGCACAATTGGAACAATTGTCTTTTTTAGACTTTTATTGATAAAACGATAGAAACCCGTGTACGCGTAATATTGGTGCAATAACTCTCTTTTTGATTTTTTTCTTGGTCGTTTTCTCATTTTTATAGCAGTGTCTACTGTTTCTTTTTTAGCAGCGTAAAGATACAACAAAGAAGAAATAAGATGGAGTTAATACTATATAAATACTGGATACTCTTTTTAAGAGTAAAAAGGACTCTTTACCGTTTTGCAATGGCAGCTTCCACACAGCGCTCTCCGTCCATTGCAGCAGAGATAATTCCACCAGCATAACCACCGCCTTCTCCACAAGGGAAAAGTCCTTCAATTTCGGGGTGTTCTAAGCTGTCTTTTCGAGGGATATTTACAGGAGACGAGGTTCTAGATTCAACCCCTACAATATTCGCTTCTTCGGTATAATATCCGTGCATTTTTTCTCCAAAAGCAGCAAATCCTTTACGCAATTTTCCGCCAATTAATTTAGGTAATAAAGAGTGTAAAGGCGCCGAGTTTAATCCCGGTTGATACGAGGTGTCGTTTAAGCTACTCGAAAGGGTTCCGGTTACAAAATCAGTCAATCGTTGTGCGGGTGCAACCTGGCTTCTTCCCCCTGCCGTAAAAGCGAGGCGTTCTAAATCTTTCTGGTATTCCAATCCTTTTAAGACACCAAATTTCTCGTATTTTGGCAAGTCTTTATCCACGTTAATTTCTACTACAATTCCAGAATTGGCGTATAAGTTATTTCTTCTAGAGGGCGACATGCCGTTCACCACTACTTCACCATTTGCCGTTGCAGCGGGTACAATAAAACCACCCGGACACATGCAAAAAGAATAGACACCGCGGTCTTGCACTTGGTGTACCAAGCTGTAAGCCGCTGCCGGAAGCAAGGCATCTCTTTCGTTTTTACAATGGTACTGAATGCTGTCTATAATATGTTGTGGGTGCTCTACCCGTACGCCCATTGCAAACGATTTTGCTTGCAAGGCAATGTTTTTTCGATGGAGTAATTCGTAGATGTCTCTTGCAGAATGTCCGGTTGCTAAAATCACCGATTTGACCGTCATTTCTGTCTCGTTTTTTAGACACAGTGCTTGTATTTTTCCGCTTTTAATTACAAAGTCGGTGACCCTGCTTTCAAAGTGAATTTGGCCACCATGTGTTAAAATGTTCTCTCGAATGGTTTCAATGATTTTTGGTAATTTGTTGGTGCCAATATGTGGGTGTGCATCTATTAAAATTTGTTCGGTAGCTCCATGGTAGACCAAGTTCTCAAAAATTCGACGTACATCACCACGTTTTAAACTTCGGGTATATAGTTTCCCGTCAGAATACGTGCCTGCACCACCTTCACCAAAACAATAGTTAGAATCGGCATCTACATGGTGGTCTTGGTTGATTGCTTTTAAATCTCTACGACGTTCTTGTACTTTTTTTCCGCGTTCTAATACCACCGGTTTGTAGCCCAGTTCTATACAGCGCAAAGCAGCGTACATTCCTGCAGGACCAAAGCCAATGATGTGTATTTCGGGTGCGCTAGAAACGTCTTTGTAGGTAAATTGGTAGTCTGATGTTGTGGGAGGTGCTTCGTTGAGGTACACGGCTACTTTGTAATTGAAGATAATTTGCTTTTTGCGTGCATCAATCGACTTACGGAGTACTTTAACTGCAGTAACTTCTGAAAGCGGACACCCTAATTTTTTAGCGGCTTTTTTTTCTAACATGTTTGCTTGTTTTTCTTCCACAAGCGTCACCCGCAATTGCACTTCTTTTACCATGGAACAAAATTAGGTAAATTTCTCGGCATAATTAGATGAATTATTCAGGCATTTTTTTAAGTTTACAAGCCTATAACGTACCAATTATGATGTGGCTTGGCCCAGCAATTACTTTTCCAGACCCAGAAACCGCCACAGAAGATGGCGTACTTGCTTTGGGTGGAGACCTCTCTTTAGAGCGACTGTTGCATGCCTATGCAACCGGTATTTTCCCATGGTATTCAGTAGGAGAGCCTATTGTGTGGTATTGTCCGCCAGAGCGTATGGTGTTGTTTCCTGCGGAGTTGAGAATTTCAAAATCGATGCAGCAATTTTTACGAAAAACAACTTTTACAATTACAGAAAACACCTGTTTTCAAGCAGTGGTTTCTACCTGTAAAACCATCCAGAGAAAAGACGAAGATGGTACTTGGATTACCGATGCAATGGAAGTAGCCTATAACAAACTACATCAAAACGGCCATGCAATGTCTGTAGAGGTCTGGCAAGACAACGAACTGGTAGGTGGCCTGTACGGTGTAAAAACAGGGGCGGTATTTTGCGGGGAAAGCATGTTTAGCAAAGTGAGTAATGCCTCTAAAATGGCCTTCATTCACTTGGTGCAACAGCACCCATTTACCTTAATTGACTGCCAAGTGTACAACCCGCATTTAGAAAGCCTGGGTGCCCGAGAAATTGACCGCGCACAATTTTTACAGTCTTTAACTTCTTAAGTCTTCTACATCTGCAATGATCTCGTCTAATTTTTTTAATACGCGCCCATACACAATTTTTAAATCTAATTTATAGAGAGCTCCCCCAAAGTAGGCCAAAAGACCTGTGATTAATAAAATTCCAAGCACCCAGAACACAGGAACCCCTTTTAGAAAATAAATCTGATGACTTCCCAAGGTTTCATGAAGGGTTTCTTGAAAACTACTTGAAAACCAAAACCCAACAAGCACCGTAAGAAAAATATAAGGGTAAATAAATCGAGACATTTTCATGTTTGTCAAAATTTGTGCTTTCATCCAGCTGTCAAAAGCTTTTAAATATTGATAACTGCTTCCGTTTTTATCAATTGCATTCAATCCTTTCAATAACTTTCTATTGACTAAGACAATTGCATTGAACACGAGAAACATCAAGACTCCAAATACAGGCATTTGTATGAAAAATGAGGCGCCTAAAACAACAAACGAAAAGACAACGATCACTATTAAATTAATCTTGAACATTCTTGTGAATTTATCAATGATGTGTATCGATTTTTTAGTGTATAAATTATTGATTTTTAACGCAACTAAGGCATCCTTTTTTAAAAAGCCTTCTTTCCAAATTGTTTCTATTGATTTTTCCATTTTGAGTATAATTTAAGATAGTATTTTTTTTAATCGTTCTTTTATTCGAGTGATACGCACCGCAATGTTATTGTGACTTGTACCAATGATTTCTGCAATTTCTTTGTAGGGTTTTTCTTCTAAATAGAGTAAAATTACAGCCCGGTCTATGTCTGTCAATTGCTTAATGGCACTGTAAAGCTGATTCAAGTCTTCGTCTGAAAATGCCCGGTTGTCTTCTGTGTTCTCTGCCCCTTCAAAAGTACCCGAGCTGTGCTGGGTATTTTTTTTCTTTTTCTTAAGCATCGTCAAACAGATGTTTAAAGACAATCTGTAAACCCAAGTAGACCATTTGGCCTCTCCTTTAAATTGATCTTTTGTTTTCCAAATCTGTAAACAGACTTCTTGGTAATAGTCTTCAAAATCTTCTTGAGAATCTGTATATGCTCTACATATCTTGATGATGATTCCAGCATAAGGGACTATTGAAGCTGTATAAAAATCGTTACTCATTGGTTGTTTTTTCTTAGTTAGTGGCTAAATTTAGAAAATATTACACACACATCGGTTCTTTTCTGTTTTTTGAAGTTCTTCCATGTACGGTTTTTGAGAAAGAAATGATACCTTTGATTGATAATTTTAAAAGGAACAAATGGATATTAAAAACGCACAGCTTTTAGTTGATACTTGGATACAGGAACACGGTGTTCGTTATTTTAATGAACTCACCAACATGGCACAGCTTACAGAAGAAGTAGGAGAGGTGGCACGTATTATTGCACGTAGGTATGGAGAGCAAAGCGAAAAAGGAAGTGATAAAAACAAAGATTTAGGCGAAGAATTGGCCGATGTTGTTTTTGTAGTGCTTTGTCTGGCAAACCAAACAGGTATTGATTTGCAAGCAGCTTTTGATGCCAAATTAGATTTAAAAACAACCCGTGATCACGACCGTCATCACAACAATAAAAAACTATCCTAATGACTTTTTTAGAAAAATTACAACAACCCAACTTTTTTAAAAATACGTTGCGCATAGCCACCGTGTTTTTTCTAGTACTGGTCTTGATCTCTATTTTATTTAATAGCTTTCAAGCCGCCATTTCTTTTGATGTAGATGCGGTAGCAGCTGCAAATTTTAGCGAAGGAAAATGGAAAGCTTTTTTCGTTTCAAAAGTGTTCGCCAGTGTTATTTATGGCGTGTATGTAACCGCTAAAAACACGAAATAGCTTGAATTTACAACTGACATCTGTGGCTGAAAATTTACACGGAACGGTATCGATTACCGGTTCTAAAAGTGAATCGAACCGCTGGTTGATTTTACAACAGTTGTACAATAATTGCACGCTTCAAAACTGCTCAAACGCAGACGATACTCAGTATTTGCAAGAGGCGCTAAAAAGCACCGAGCCGGTTATAGATATCGGTCATGCCGGAACAGCCATGCGTTTTTTAACCGCTTTTTTTGCGACACAAGAAGGGAAGACAGTGGTGCTAACGGGCTCTAAACGCATGCAGGAAAGACCCATTAAAATATTGGTAGATGCCTTGCTGTCTTTGGGAGCGTCTATTACCTATGAAAATAAAATAGGATTTCCTCCGCTAAGAATCGAAGGAAAAAAAATCACAAAAAATAAGGTAGCCATACAAGGCGATGTAAGCAGTCAATACCTTTCTGCTTTGTTGTTGGTGGCTCCGAGTCTTCCAAACGGATTGGAATTAGAGCTGCAAGGAGAAATCACCTCGGTCCCTTATTTAAAAATGACGGTAGCCTTGCTACAACGCATCGGAGTTTCTGCCAGCTTTGAAGGAAACAGCATTCAGGTACTTCCGCAAGAGAAAATACAGCACCAATCGGTCGTTATAGAATCTGACTGGAGTGCTGCTTCATATTACTATAGTTTGGTAGCATTAAGTCCTATAGGTACTCAAATACGTTTACAATCTTTTTACAAAGATAGTTTACAGGCAGATGCCTGTTTGCAAACTATTTATAAAAAACTGGGGGTAGACACCCAATTTATCGAACAAACATTGATGCTTACAAAAACGGAAGCCTGTACGCTTGCAGTACAAAAAAACGGATTAACACTCCACTTAGCGGATGCTCCAGACAGTGCGCAAACAATAGCCGTAACTTGTTTCGGTTTGCAAATACCTTGTCTGTTAACAGGCTTACATACCTTAAAAATCAAAGAAACAGACCGTTTGCTTGCCTTGCAAACTGAGTTGACAAAATTGGGCGCAGTTGTTACAATTACCAACGAGAGTTTGCAGATAGAAGCTGCTACGAAAATCAATGAAAACATACAAATTGGAACCTATCAAGATCATAGAATGGCCATGGCGTTTACGCCTTTAGTACTGAAGGCCCCCTTGGTTATTTTAGAAGCAGCAGTCGTCTCGAAATCGTACCCAGACTTTTGGAAAGACATGCAACGAGTTGGTATTCAGTTCGAAGAATTAAAATAAATAGGCAAACACTTGACAACGCCTATCCCGATGTTGTATATTTGCCCGCATCACCAAAAAAAACAAGCAGAAATATATGAAATTATCACGTTTTGGATTTGAATTACCGGAAGAATTAGTAGCAACACACCCAATGGAACACAGAGACGAGTCTCGGTTAATGGTGCTAAATAGAGCAGAACAAACCATTGAGCATAAGATGTTTAAAGATGTGATTGACTATTTTGTAGAAGGAGATGTGATGATGTTGAATGACACCAAAGTTTTTCCAGCTCGTATGTTCGGGAACAAAGAAAAAACCGGCGCACGTATTGAAGTGTTTTTACTACGTGAGTTGAATGCAGAAAACAGGCTATGGGATGTATTGGTAGATCCAGCCCGTAAAATTAGAATTGGAAACAAGCTCTTTTTTGGTGAAGACCAAAGTTTGGTGGCAGAAGTGATAGATAATACCACTTCTAGAGGAAGAACCTTGCGATTTTTATTTGACGGTCCCTATGAAGAATTTCGCGAGAAATTATTAGAACTCGGGCAAACACCGTTACCTAAGTACATAGACAGAGACATAGAGCCAGAAGACAAAGAAAGATACCAGACTATTTATGCAGAAAAAGAAGGCGCTGTTGCTGCACCCAGTGCAGGAATGCACTTTTCTAAACACTTATTGAAGCGTTTAGAAATTAAAGGGGTCGATTTTGCAAAAACCACCTTGCATGTAGGGTTGGGGACATTTAGTCCTGTAGAAGTAGAAGATTTATCGAAACATAAAATGGATTCTGAGCAAATTAGTGTTTTGCCAGACAGTGCTGATATGATTAATGCAGCCAAGAAAAATAAAAAAAGAGTGTGTGCCGTAGGAACCACAGTAATGCGTGCTATTGAGTCGTCTGTGTCTGCAAGTCAAGAATTGACGCCTTTTACGGGATGGACCAATAAATTTATTTTTCCACCACACGAATTTAGTATTGCAACCAGCATGATTAGCAATTTTCACCCACCAAAATCGACCTTGTTGATGTCAGTTGCTGCTTTTGGAGGGTACGATTTTGTAATGGAAGCATACAAAGTAGCCATCAAAGAAAAATACCGCTTCTCTGCATATGGAGACGCGATGTTGATTATTTAAGAAAGCAATCAAAGAAAAAAAGGCGTTCTTTTCATTTGAAATGAACGCCTTTTTTATTTTCAGAAAACTAAATTTATTTTGGGTATTTTTGTACTCAGATAGTATTGATGCCCATGACCGTAAAAAAGAAAGACATTCGCGCTTTAAGCAAAGAAGCACTTCGCACATTTTTTGAAACCAATGGCGACAAAGCTTTTCGAGGCAACCAAGTCTATGAGTGGTTGTGGAGTAAATCTGCCCATCATTTTGAAGACATGACCAACCTGTCTAAGGAAACCAGACAGATGTTGACTGATAATTTTGTGATCAACCACATAGAGGTAGACACCATGCAGCGGAGTAAAGACGGCACCGTTAAGAATGCTGTAAAGTTGCATGACGGACTTATTGTGGAATCAGTATTGATTCCTACCGATACCAGAACAACGGCCTGTGTTTCTAGCCAAGTAGGGTGTAGTTTAGATTGTAAGTTCTGCGCGACCTCGCGTTTAAAACGCATGCGTAATTTAAACCCAGATGAAATTTACGACCAAGTAGCAGCCATCAACCAAGAAAGTTTGCTGTACTACAACCACAAGCTATCGAACATTGTTTTTATGGGAATGGGTGAGCCCTTAATGAATTATAAAAATGTCTTGGCTTCCATCGAAAAAATAACGTCACCAGAAGGTTTGGGGATGTCTCCAAAACGAATTACCGTGTCTACGTCTGGTGTGCCAAAAATGATTAAAAAATTGGCAGACGACAATGTAAAATTTAATTTGGCCGTCTCTTTACATTCTGCCATTGAAGAAGTTCGTACCAGAATTATGCCGTTTAATGCCACCTTTCCATTGGCAGATTTAAAAGAATCGCTCGAATATTGGTATGCGAAAACGGAAAGAAGAGTGACTTACGAATACATTGTTTGGGAGGGTATCAACGATCAGAAAAAAGACATTCAAGCATTGATTGATTTTTGTAAAGTGATTCCGTGTAAAGTGAATTTAATCGAGTACAATCCTATAGACGATGGCGAATTTCAGCAAGCCAGTCCAGCCAGTATCAACAACTACATTTCTAACTTAGAAATGCATGATATTGTGGTAAATGTACGTAGGAGTAGAGGAAAAGATATTGACGCTGCCTGTGGGCAGTTAGCAAATAAGGCCAAATAGTTACTTCATGAATACGGTAGAACAACTCAAAGCACCCATACAAGCAGAAATGGAACTTTTTGAACAAAAGTTTAAAGATGCCATGCTGTCTAAAGTGCCGCTGTTGAACAGAATTACCTATTATATTGTTCGAAGGAAAGGAAAACAAATGCGTCCGATGTTTGTTTTTTTAGTTGCCAAAATGGTTTCCGATGGTGGTTTTGACGAGCGTACCTATCGAGGTGCCGCTGTGGTAGAACTGATTCATACGGCAACCTTGGTACACGACGATGTGGTAGATGAAAGCAACCGACGTAGAGGTTTTTTCTCGATCAATGCGTTGTGGAAAAATAAAATTGCAGTATTGGTGGGCGACTTTTTGCTCTCCAAAGGCTTATTGCTTTCTATAGATAATGAAGACTTCGATTTGTTAAAACTGATTTCCATCGCTGTGCGAGAAATGAGCGAAGGCGAATTGCTTCAGATAGAAAAAGCCCGTAAATTAGACATTACGGAAGCGGTGTATTTCGAAATTATTCGCCAAAAAACAGCCACCTTAATTGCTGCTTGTTGTGGTATTGGAGCAGCCTCTGTTGGCGCAAACCAAGACACGGTGCAACAAATGCGTAAATTTGGAGAGTACATTGGTATGGCTTTTCAAATGAAAGACGATTTGTTTGACTATTCAGACGAGAAAATTGGGAAACCAACGGGTATAGATATCAAGGAACAAAAAATGACCTTGCCATTAATTCACACCTTAAATACCTGTACTAAAAAAGAAAAAGCATGGCTCATCAATTCTGTAAAAAAACACAATACAGATAAAAAACGGGTAAAAGAAGTGATTGCTTTTGTAAAAGCACAGGGCGGTATTGAGTACACCACCAAGATCATGCATAGCTATACCAATAAAGCCATAGCAATTCTTGAGAATTACCCTGACTCTACCTACAAATCTTCTTTAGAACAAATGATTGCGTACGTTGTTGCCCGAAAAATTTAATCGCTTCTTACTGATGACAAGGAGCATAGCTCCTCTAAAAACTTTCGGCTATTTGATAGTCGAGGTACTTTGTGTTGCCCTCCTAATTTTTGATGTTTTTTCAACCACGTATAAAACAAGCCTTTTTCTGCAGCATGAATGTATGGCATCGCCAAGGTCATGTCGTTGTAGCGTTTGGCTTCATAATCGGAGTTGTTTTCCTTTAAAGCGGCGTCTAAAATTCTGGTAAATTCAGCAAGGTCTTTGGGTGCTTGGTTGAATTCAATCATCCATTCATGTCCGCCTTTTTTCGTGTCCGTCATAAAGATAGGCGCCACCGTGTACTCGGTAATGCTTGCGTGTGTTTTTGCACAAGCGATTTTTAAGGCATTTTCGGTGTTTTCTATAATGAGCTCTTCTCCAAAGACATTGATAAAATGCTTGGTACGCCCTGTAATTTTAATGCGGTAAGGTGCCAGTGATGTGAATTTTACGGTATCGCCAATTAAGTAGCGCCAGAGTCCGCTATTGGTCGTAATTACCACGGCATAGCTTTTGTTTTTTACCACTTGAGCCAACGGAATGGCTGTCGAATTTTCGTCGGCGTAGTGTTCCATCGGAATGAACTCGTAAAAAATACCATAGTCTAGCATCAGCAAGAGTTCTTCGGAATTGTTTTGGTCTTTGATGGCAAAAAATCCTTCTGAAGCATTGTAGGTTTCGTAGTATTGAAAGTCTTTTTTCGGAATCAATTTTTCAAACTGTTTTCGATACGGGTTGAAGTTGACGCCTCCATGAAAATAGACTTCTAAATTGGGCCATACTTCTAAGATGTGTTGCTTTCCTGTTTTCTCTAAAACACGTCGTAAGAGCACCAACATCCATGAAGGAACACCGGTAAGGCTGGTAATGTTTTCGGGTATGGTCTCCTCGATAATGGCTTCCATTTTACTTTCCCATTCGCTCATTAAGGCCGTTTCTTGGCTGGGCGCCGAGCTAACTTCTGCCCAAAAAGGCATGTTCTCAATCAAGATGGCAGAGAGGTCGCCAAAAAAAGTATTGTTGTCCTCGTAGACAGCATTGCTACCGCCTAAACGAAGCCCTTTTCCGGTAAATAACTGTGCCTTGGGGTTGTTGTTAATATAGAGACACAACATGTCTTTACCCGCTTTTAAATGGCAGTATTCAATAGCTTCATCACTTACGGGAATAAATTTGCTCTTGGCATTGGTGGTGCCACTGGATTTTGCAAACCACCGAATGGGTGTTGGCCAGAAAATATTTTGTGCGCCTTTTCTACAACGTTCAATAGAAGACTCAATACTTTCGTATTTCTGGATGGGTACTTTTTTAGCAAAATCACGGTATTGCTGTATCTTAGAAAAGTGCTGGGTTTTTCCGAACTCGGTGTCTTTAGCCGTGTGTATTAATTTCAGAAGCAACTCTTCTTGCACGTCAATAGGGTATTTTAAAAACAGCTCTATTTGATGCTTTCGTTTTTTTAAAAACCAAGAAATGATTGAATTTACAAGAGGAAAAGGCATAAGAGTACGCAGTTAAAAATCAATTTATTTACTGTAAATTTGTGCGAAAGCTAACCGTTGTTTTGTAACGCTAGTTAAAAATACAAAAAAAAGATGCACTACCACGGAGTTTTAAAAAAAATGCCCACAGAACATTTGGTTCCTATTCAGTATTACTTAGAATTGGGTGCAGATTTTTTAAATATGAATCAGTTACTAGGCAAGAAAATACAGCTTACAGCAACGGGTTCCGAGTGCTTGCAGTGCCATGCGCCCAAGGAAATTTACCGACAAGGATTTTGTAAGTCTTGTTTTTTTGAAACACCCAATGCAGGTGCTTGGATTTTACGTCCTGAATTGAGTACGGCGCATTTAGGAATTGCCGATAGAGACTTGGCTTTTGAGCAAAAAATGCAATTGACACCGCACATCGTGTATTTGGCTTTTTCCAGTTCGGTGAAAGTAGGGGTTACCCGAAAAACACAAGTTCCCACTCGTTGGATAGATCAAGGAGCTACGCAAGCGCTTGTTTTTGTAGAGGTACCCAACAGGTATTTGGCAGGGGTTGCAGAGGTTGCCTTAAAAGCATATGTTTCTGATAAGACCAATTGGCGAAAAATGTTACAAGAAATTACGACCACAAGTGATTTGGTGGCGCTTAAAAAAGAACTGGCAGCATTTCTTCCCGAAGAAGTACAGCCGTATCTCGATTTGAACGATACCGCTGTTACCACAATGGATTTTCCTGTACTGCAATATCCAGCAAAGGTAAAAAGCTTAAACCTAAAAAAACAACCGCTGTATACGGGTGTTTTACAAGGGGTAAAAGGACAGTACTTACTGTTTGATGATGCCACCGTTTTTAACGTACGCGCCAATGAAGGCACTGTCGTTCGTTTGGAAGTGTTGGATTAAGATTTAGAGAAAATCGACTTGAAAAAGACGTAGCCAAACCCTAAAAAGAGCATCAAGTGGAACGGGAACAATCCGAAGTCTCCTCCTTGATTTCCTACCACAAAAGCACTGTACATTCCAAAGACAAAGTACAAAGCCAAGAGGCCTTCTAAAATAACATGTGCAGAGGGTTTCTTACGAATGTATTTGTTGTTTTTCCAACCATCAGACATCGACTTGATGTTGAATTTAGGCGTGCGAACAAATTCACTTTTCTTTCCGAAATGTCCTTCTAAAACAGCAATTGAATTGTGTAAAGAGAAGCCCATTGCAATAGAAAAGAAACTGAAAAATGTTTGAACGTATCTCAGAAAATTTTTAAAGCCACGCCCATAAATACGTTTGTACATGTACCAGTAGCAAATAAAAAAGATGAGTGAACTAATCACAAAGAAACTCATCATATAGAAGTAGTTCTTCAAGTGTGCGTATTCATTTTTTATATACAGCATAGGAATGCTAAGAACTCCAACAATCAAGACGTTTAAAAACATCGAGCTGTTTAATAAATGCAACAATCCGTGTATTTTCGATTTGATAGACAAATGATCACTAGAGACCACGCGTTTTGCCATTTTCTGAAAATTCTCTGCACCACCTTTGTTCCAACGAAATTGTTGCGAACGTGCAGCACTAATAATTACCGGAAGCTCTGCCGGTGTTTCAACATGTTCTAAATACTTGAATTTCCAATTTTTTAATTGCGCTCTATAGCTAAGGTCTAAATCTTCGGTAAGCGTATCTCCTTCCCAGTTTCCAGCATCGTAGATGCATGTCTTACGCCAAACCCCTGCAGTACCGTTAAAATTGATAAAATGCCCTTTACTACTTCTACCTACTTGCTCTAAGGTAAAATGTGCGTCCAAGGCAAATGCTTGAATCTTCGTTAGTGTAGAGTAGTTGCGGTTGATGTGCCCCCAACGTGTTTGAACTACGCCAATTTCTTCATCAATAAAGTACGGAATGGTTTGGTACAGCCAGTCTTCTTGTGGTAAAAAATCGGCATCAAAAATGGCGATAAATTCTCCTTTGGCAACGGTCAATCCTTCTTTTAAGGCGCCTGCTTTAAAGCCCTGTCTGTTGGCTCTTGTAATGTGTTGAATGTCGATACCTGCTGCTTGTAATTCTTTAATATGAGCAGCGGTTGTATGTACAGATTCATCTGTAGAGTCGTCTAAGACTTGAAATTCTAATTTCCCTTTCGGATACTGAAGTTTTACAATGTTGGTAAGTAACCGTTCCATAACGTACATTTCGTTGTACACCGGTAATTGAATCGTTACAAAAGGAAGTTCTTCTGGCTTGTGGATGTCGTATTTTGGAGCGTTGTCTGTCTCTTTTTGTGCTTTTAGGTAGTTAAACAATAAGTTTAACTGCGCCAAAGCATACATAAAAATAAGGATCAATGCAATGGAGTACACCGCTATAATAAGATATTCAAGAACCATTTGGTATTGTTATAATTTATAAAAAACCTTTCCTAGAAAAGGTGTGCAAATATACTACCCTTTATTGTAAAAAAAAGAAGAAGTGGAGTAAAATGCTGAATTTTAATGTGTTTGCAGAAAAAAGGTTACAATCTCGCTACGAGGCTTTTAAAGAGTGCAATCATCTTTGGTTCTGCTTTTTCTGCGACCGCAATAATTTCTTGGATGTTTACTGGTTGCAGATTTGTAGGGTCGCATTCATCTGTTAGTACAGAAACGGCTGCACAGGGCAGGTTTAAATGTTTGGCGACAATCACTTCTGGCACAGTGCTCATTCCTACGGCATCTACTTCAAGGAGTTGTAACATGCGATACTCTGCCCTGGTTTCTAACTGAGGCCCCAGTACACTCGCATAGACGCCTTCTTGTAAAGAACACTGTTGTTCCTGTGCAATTTCTTTGAGTAAATCGTTTAGTTTTTTTGAATACGGCGCGAGCATGTCTACAAAAATTTCTCCAAAATTCCCTACACCTTTAAAAGCGAGCGGCGAACCTCCTTGTAGATTTATGTGATCATCAATGAGCATTAAGTCGCCTTTTTTAAATTGCGTATTGATTGCGCCAGCAGCATTGGAGAGTAGCAAGTTTTGAATACCCAAAGCATGTAGCGTGCGAATTCCGTAAGTGACTTCCCATAAATTGTATCCTTCATATCGGTGGAAACGCCCTGCCATAACCACTACTTTTTTTCCTGAAAGGATTCCGTAAACAAGTTTCCCTGCATGCGACTCAACCGTTGCGGTTGGAAAATGTGGAATCTCTGCGTACGAAACTTCACAAATAATGGTGAGTTCTTGAATGAGTTTTCCAAGACCAGTACCCAATACGATACCTACTTGAGGCGCTGTAATTCCTTTGGATTGTAAATAGCTAAGGGTTTCTTGAAGTTGTTGCTTTTTCATAGGATTGGTTGTTGGTCGCAAAGCTACAAATTAATACTCATTTTTTTAAGAAGTACCAATTGCCCTAGATGGTAGTAGCTGTGCGCTATAAGTCCGTCAATATTTTTTGAAAAGTCGCCGTATTTCCCTTCTGAAAAATCGCTCTTTAGTTTTTCGTCAGATAGGGCGGCTACGCACTGAATTAGTGCTGTTGCGTTGCAAAGAAAAGAGGTTACAAGTTCGTTCCAGGCTGTTTCAGATTGTATAGAAGGACATTGAAAACTGTAGATGTCTCTAATTCCTAAGACTCCTCCTTTGCAAACCTGTAAGACGCCAGCGGTGTAATAGTTGATGTGAAACGTTAGCGCAGCAATGGTGTTTTGGGTGCCCAATTGCTGTGTTGCTTGTTGCCAAGAGGTTGTTTCTAATTGTTTTTTAAAGTTGGTGTTCGCAATCCATGTGCCATCGAGGAATACTTCTTTTAGTCTGTTGGAGAGCTGTACGGCTGCGGTCATTTTAAGTGTGTTCTTCCTGAAAAGAGGACAGAAGCATCAAATATAAGAGAATCTTATGGATGAAACAATATGAAGGTAGTTTACCGCTTCGTTTCTTTTTCATATGTTTGCGCTATTCAAACTTTAGATAAATAATTATGAAAGCATATATTTTTCCAGGACAAGGCGCACAATTTTCAGGAATGGGTTTAGACCTCTATGAAAATTCAACAGTTGCTCAAGAATTGTTTGAGCAGGCCAATGAGATTTTAGGATTTAGCATTACTGACATCATGTTTGAAGGAACTGCAGAGGCCTTAAAAGAAACCAAAGTTACCCAACCAGCTATTTTTTTACATTCAGTAATTTTAGCAAAAGTATTGGGCGCTTCTTTTCAACCAGAAATGGTAGCAGGGCATTCTTTGGGAGAGTTGTCTGCCTTGGTAGCCAACGGAACGCTAACCTTTAAAGACGGATTGACATTGGTCTCAAAACGAGCCATGGCTATGCAAAAAGCCTGTGAAGCACAACCTTCTACAATGGCTGCTGTTTTAGGTTTAGAAGACGCGGTGGTAGAAGCAACCTGTGCAGAAATTGACGGTATTGTGGTGGCAGCAAATTACAATTGCCCAGGGCAATTGGTAATTTCTGGAGACGTAGCAGCCATTGAAAAAGCCTGTGAAGTACTGACGGAAAAAGGCGCACGTAGAGCCTTAGTATTACCTGTTGGTGGTGCATTTCACTCTCCGTTAATGGAGCCTGCACGTGAAGAATTAGCAGCCGCTATTGAAGCCACTCCTTTTGCCATTCCTAGTTGCCCAGTGTATCAAAATGTGGTTGCCAAAGCGGTAACCAACCCAGAAGAGATAAAGAAAAACTTAATAGCACAATTAACAGCGCCAGTGCGTTGGACACAATGTGTACAACAAATGATTGCTGATGGCGGTACCGAATTTATAGAAGTAGGCCCTGGTAAAGTATTACAAGGGTTGATGCGTAAAATAGACCGTAGTGTTGCTGCAAGCGGCGCTGCTTTCGAAGCCTAGGGGCAAATAATTAAAGGGTACTTATTTTTTAAAAAATGTGTAAGCGCGTTTAAACTTTCAATGGGACTTTCTTCCATGGGAACATGGCCCACATTTTTTAGGATTACCAAGCTGCTATTTGGTAAGTCTTTGTGAAATTGGTGTGCGTTACTCAAAGGGACTAATAAATCTTGCGCTCCCCAAAGAACAAGTGTTGGTTGTTGAATGGTGTTGATTCGTCGGTAGGTTTTTTCTTCTTTACTGATCGCAGACATTCTATCAACTAAGGCCTGACGATTTCCTGCTCTTAGGGTCAATTTAAAGTACCTGTCTACGAGTTCTTCCGTTACTTTCGTTTTATCAACATATACATTTTCTACACTTGCTTTTGCCATAAATCGAGGAGTGATAAACGTAAGTAGTTTGTTCAGTACTGGTATGCTTGCTAATTTAAATGCGATGGGAATGCTTTTGGATTCAGAAGGGTAGCCTGATGCGTCAATAAGGACAAGCTTATGAATCATCTCTGGGTGTTTAAGTGTGAAATTCCATGCAATTCTACCGCCTAAAGAATTTCCTACTAAGACACATTTCTTAATTTTTTTTGCTTTTAAAAAATGCGCTAAAAATTCAACATAATGTTCAATCGAATAGTCTCTATTTGGAAACGGTCCTGTGAGACCAAATGCAGGGAGGTCCATTC
>Ga0209035_10000068_pt1 | contig 36456 bp, 32 predicted proteins | sample MarorgKNORR_S2LV_6_FD_188220 | JGI IMG/M metagenome (GOLD analysis project Ga0209035, IMG submission 188220) | Marine microbial communities from the Southern Atlantic Ocean, analyzing organic carbon cycling - AAIW_A/KNORR_S2/LV (SPAdes) (version 2) | ecosystem: Environmental > Aquatic > Marine... | reverse complement strand
AACAGATTTTTATATTTGCTCTAGGTCTTTATTTTGCTATTAAAGGAAATAATTAAAATTATTTAAAAAAGACTTGTTTTTGTAAATGAGAATGATTATCATTACCATTCTCAGTTAGATACCTTTGTCTTCTTGAGCCTATCTTAAGGAGATAAACATGAAGAACCATTGGCCAAACATTCAAACTAAGTTAAATATTGCAATTATGGGGTTGTTATCAATCCTATTTTTCGTCCCAGTATTTGCTGCGTATGACGACGACACTATTGAGTCAGTAACAATCGTTGGCTCTGCAGAAGATGCAAGAAACCTGCCGGGTTCAGTAACAGTTGTCTCAAATGATGATCTTCAAAAAACAATGGATACTGACATTCAAAAAATATTGTCTGTAGTTCCTGGTGTTTTCTTTAGAACAGAAGATGGATATGGCTTAAGACCAAACATCTCTATCAGGGGCACAACCATCGATAGATCTGCCAAGGTAACCATTATGGAAGATGGTGTATTGGTCTCTCCTGCTCCATATACTTCAGCCTCAGCTTACTATTTTCCTACAGCAGGAAGAATTAATCAGGTCGAAGTTGTCAAAGGACCATCCGCTATTACTCAAGGACCCAGCACGATTGGTGGAGCTCTTAATTTAATTAGTACGCCTATCCCATCGAAAGATGAAGGCAAGCTAGTTCAAGAAATGGGTGACAATGGAATGAGGAGAACTCATGCTTTTTTTGGTGGCAGCAATGGAACTATTGGAGCGTTATTAGAGATGCATGAGCATTCAAGTGATGGCTTTGATTCGATAGCTAACGTTGGTGGAAATACTGGATTTGATAAATCAGATTTCATGGCCAAGGTAAGATATTCTTCAGGAGATCACGAGCTAACACTTAAAATTGTAGAAGCCGAAGAAACCTCAGAACAGTCTTATGTTGGTTTATCGCAATCAAGTTTTAATAAAAATCCAAGACAGCGTTATGGCATGACTCAATATGACGAAATGGACAACGATGCCAGCCAACAATCATTAACTTACAAAGGCAGCTTTGGGAATATTGATGTTGTTGCAACTTCATGGAGTAATGACTATCACAGAGATTGGTTCAAAGTTGATAAAGCTAATAACACAAAAGCACATGGGGTTAGTAATGGCATTAACAATGTTATTTCTGCTGCAAACGGTGGCAATGCAAATGCTCAAGCTATTTTAGATGGCACATTAGCCGTTCAAGTTAAGTTAAAGCACAACAATAGGTTCTATACAAACGAAGGATTTCAACTTCAAGCATCTACTGAAATTGGAAAGCATGATATTACTATTGGTTATAGAGACATGGAAGACTCAGAAAGTAGATATCAATGGTATGAGTGTTTTGATCAAAGCTCAGGTGGAATAAATTCAGCTCTATACGCATGCAGTACTGGATACAAAGGCAGCAATAACAGGCTCAGAGAAACAGATGCATCTTCATTCTTTATTTCCGACACTATCAGTATGGGCAATTTAGCAGTCACTATTGGTCACAGATCTGAAGACTACGATAAAGTTGAAAATAGATGGGATGATGGAAAAGCTACTAGGCTTGTTCCAGATGCTTCAGGGAAATACATAAACAAAATGTCTAGTGGAGATTACTCAACCACAGGTTTCGGTGCAACGTATGACATGAATGATACTCTTAAGCTTATTGCCGGTTTCTACCAAGGAATGTCACCTGTTTTTAATGGCGATGCTGAAGAAGCAGATAACATGGAGCTTGGTTTCAGGTATAACAAAGGCACTACAGCTGTTGAAGTTCTGTACTTTGCTAGTGATTATGCAAATTTAGTTGGAACATGTTCTAACTCAAGTGGCGGTGACTGTGAAGCTGGCCAAACATTTAGCGGTGGTGAAGTCGATGTATCAGGCCTTGAATTAACATCTTCAATGGTGTTTGAAGGTGAGAATGGCATTACCTATCCTGTAGCAGTTACTTTCACTTCAACAGATGCAACTTTCGAAAATAGTTTTTCAAATGGGGACTATTGGGGAACAGTTGCAGCAGGCGATGATGTTCCATACATCCCAAGTTCAGCGCTAAATATCAGCGCAGGCTTTATTACCGAAAGTGGCTGGAGTGGTTACATGAGACTTGCTGATTATGGTAGCTCCTGCTCAACTGCAGCTTGCGGAACATATCAGACAATCGATGCATATAGTTTTATGGACCTAACATTAAGAAAAACTGTAAATGCCAATCTTGATGTCTATGGTGTTCTTGAGAATGTTGCAGATAATGAAGATGTTGCAGCCAGGGCTCCTAAAGACGGCGCTAGGTCACAGAAACCTCAAACATTTAAAGTAGGATTTAGTTATAAGTTTTAATTAACGATCTCACGGGGGCTACTCAATAAAGTTGTGGTAGCTTAACTCCCTGACCCTTCAAGCATGTTCCTCTAAAAAATGAACACAGGGTTTAAGAGTAGTCCCTTCGAGACCTTTTGATATAAGTAATAGAGATCTCATTGGAGGTTGTTGAAAAAAGTTGTGGTAGCTTTTACTCCCCAAAACCCTCCTAAGTATGCTATCCAAAACTTTAGCATAGGGTTTTAGAAACAGCCTCCTATGGGAACCTATAAATTATTGTAAGTAACAATAGTTGATTCAATCTCTTATTTTTAAGCGCTCTGAGTATTATTGAAATCGAATATTTCATTTCTAATTATTTCTTGTACAATGATTGGCTCGTGTGGGGCTATAGCTCAGCTGGGAGAGCACCTGCTTTGCAAGCAGGGGGTCCGCGGTTCGATCCCGCGTAGCTCCACCATTTTTATTCCCTTGTCTCTGCTACAATAAATGCAATAATCAATCAGAGCATTTATTATGAAGGATATAAAAGCAGAAGAATATTTTTCAATTGGCATTGGACTTGCGAAGAAAGAATATTGGACCATATTTTTTAATCTTATAATCTATGGCTTTGTTGCTATCGGTGCAGCAATTACCATTGTAGGTATATTTTTTCTGCCTGCTATTGGTGTGGGCTACATAACATTTCTGTTAAAAGCTGCAAGAGGAGAGAAGGTTGACTTAGGGGACTCTCTTGGAGCTGGATTCAAGGATGGGATGTGGTGGAAGTCTTTGCTTTTATCTATCCTGTCAGCTTTTGGAATCGTGCTAGGCTTTTTGCTGCTTATAGTACCTGGTGTATATCTCAGCGTAGTATGGATGCTAGCAGTATATTTATTAGTGGATAAAAAGCTACTCCCCACTGACGCTTTGGGGCAATCACGGGACCTTGTTCATCAGCTAGGCTTTTGGAAAGTATTTGTAATTATTTTTCTCATATCAATAGGAACTCAGTTAGTTTCTCTCTTGCCTTTCCTGGGCATAATTATCTTACTTTTTATAATGCCTTTTACGTCAATGATTTATGTAGCTGTTTATGAAAATGCAATTAAGAATGATTCTGTACTGCCTTTAGAAGCGGGAATTACAGAGTAACCAGGATCAACTCATTCATTAAACAGTCCCAGTGTTTTGCAGAAGACCAACTATTATTTTAATACCATTAAATCCTCTGCAATTTTAATTTCACCCTTATAGGTTGTTTGGGTTTCTTTTAAAATGTCCTCAGGCGTTGACCCCCAAAATAAGATATGGGAAAGCACCAGAAGTTTTGGCTTAACTCGAGAAGCAATCTCACCGACTTCATAGGTCGAAGTATGATGCCCCTTATGGTATATCTGCCAATCCTCTGTCTTTTTTAGAAAGCCTGCATGAGAGTAAACCTCATGAACTAAGATATCTGCATTTTTTGCATATTCTTCTAGAGACTCAGAAGGTCCTGTATCGCCTGAAAATACTATGACCTTATCCTCTGACGTAAAGCGAAATCCATAGGCATCATTAAAGGCACCATGATTAACTTTAAACGCCTCAACAGTGATGTTTTTGTCTTTAAAAACAATGCCATCTTTCAATTCACTAAATATAAATTGATAGCCAGTCTCATTTGCTGGTTGAGTACCATTCATCCGGTAACTTATGTCTTCCTCATACGCATCCAATAACGAAGAAGCCATATTCTCAAGTCCAGAAGGCCCAAATAGTTTTAATTTATTTTCTCTTCCCATTACCCAAGGAGTTAGCAGTAAGTCTGCTAGACCTGCCGAATGATCAGAGTGAATATGGGTTAAAAAGGCATGTTCTAGTTGAGCTACAGCCATTTCTTTAATTTCTCCGCCCCATTCAGGTGAAAGAGAAGCTGCACTTCTAATAATTCCGGGGCCAAAGTCAACCAAATAAGTTGTTTCATTTACAATTACTGCATATGCAGATCCTGTTCTCTCAGGATTAGGGTTTGGAGTACCCGAACCTAGAATAACCAGCTGAGTAGACCCAAATATATTTTGTGAAAGAAAGAGAGCAAGTAAAAATTTATATTTCATATTAATCTAATTATTGATTCTAAGGTTTAAAATAAGAGTTGATATAAATTATAGTAAAGCATTAAATATGAAAAGTTCAATATCATTAATTGGAATGGCTGGCGCTGGAAAATCGTCGGTTGGTATCAAGGTTGCGGAAGCCTTAAATCTAAACTTTGTTGATAGCGATTTACTGATAGAGAAAAATTTCAATCAAAGCTTGCAGAGTATTTTGGATGATCTCGGGTACCTAAAACTTAGAAGTATTGAAGAAGAGACCTTATTGGCCATTGATTTACAAAACACAGTGCTTTCTACTGGTGGAAGCTCGGTTTACAGCGCAAGGGGCATGCAATACTTAAAAGAGCATTCTGTGGTTGTTTATCTTGAGGTACCCTTTGATCAGATTTTAAAACGTGTGCCCAGTTTTTTAGATCGCGGATTTGCTAAAGACCCGAGTCATTCCATAGAGGAGGCCTTTAGCGAAAGACAAGTACTTTACAAAGACAGCGCACATCATACTATTGTAAACACAGATGATCTCCGCACGTGCGTATCAAAAATTATAGAGTTGTTTTAAGTTTTTAGCGGCCCAAGAAGAGGAACAGTAATCTTTGCATCAACAATGAAGGCCATTAAAAAAAATATTGGAACAGTTAAAAATATTAAAAAAGATTTATCCCTAGGTTTTTAGATGCTCAATGACGCCAATAACATTTCCATATTCTCGATGATCACTATACTGCCCTGAAATACCAGCCAATTCGAGTCTTTCATCAATACCCTTAACAACTTCTGAAAGATAGGAGGTCCTACCTATAAAACATGCTTTTGAAGAACCAATCAATAAAGCATTAAGGTATGCAACAGTTCCAATGACTTCACCCACCATATTGCATAAAGCAGCTGATGTATTTTCCATAGTATCTGCTGAAGCAATTTTTGCTTTACCAAAATTAACGGCTGTAATATCAGGAGAAAGAGCGCCTATTTTATTTACAACATCCCCAATCAATAAGTCTAATTTATCTTTTGAGCCCTGAGTGGCAAATTCGTTTATTTCTCGTCCATTAGAGTTTTGGAATAACAAAGAACCTAACCCTTCTAGCATTCCTCCTCCAACCGCTATACCGCCTAGGTGATTAAAATCATCGCCTGTAATTAATACACAAGCTGTTCCAGTTCCAGTGCTGACCACCAGAGTTGGCTCTTCTTCAATGCTATATAGAACCTTAGCTCCAAAACCTATCGCGTCAACTTCATTGATTTTATCTATCTTAATGGAGCCTATGCTGTTGGGAAGATCTGATGATTTTCCACCTGTAACTCCTATGCATTTAATCTCTGAGAATGGCAAAGAGAAAGATACTAGCATCTCTTTAATTAATTCAGGGCTCAGACTTTCCTGCTGAGAGGGAATAGTATGGAATGTAGTTTGATTGTCTTGAAACACTCCTATATCAGTATTTGAGATACCAAAGTCAAATGCAACTAACATGATTTTAAGTACTAATTATGCGAGCTAATGACTTGGTTTCTTTTGAGGAGATCTTGCATAAGATTTTTAGGATTACTTCGAGACGCCCTAGGTTTAAGTCTTGATGGAACGAAACGAGTTGGGTAATAGTTATTTTCAATTTCTGTGTCCCCGATTTCCCAATAAGGATCAATAATTGCTTGCGTAATCCTCATCTTAGAACGCTTCAACCATTTAGTTCTATGGGAGTTTTTTCGCCAAATCTCTACTGGAATTCTAATTAGTTCTTTTGTCCCATCTTCATAAGTCAGTTCAAGAGGTATAGGCATAATTAGACCGCCTTCATTAGAAAACTCAAAAATATAATATCCCTCATCTTTCTCAATCGCCTCTACTAGAGCCTTTTTCTTCCATTCAGGGTCGCTGTTATTTTTATCGTAAAGATCTTCTAGTACTTCTTGAGAATCTTTCATCTCTCGGTCTGAGGGAGTGAATTCATCATACTCATCATAAATATCCAATAACTCAGGCCTCTCCGTTACTCTTGTTTCTATGCTGGCCGCTTGATTTCTTTCATCGTGAAGAATTAATGGCTCGTTTTCAAAATCCACTCGATCTTTTGCTAAATTAACTTGAGGATCTAATGTATCCAAAGATGCTAAATGGACATTATTTAAGGCAATATCTACATGATCGGTGCTGTAAAACCAGCCTCTCCAAAACCAGTCTAAGTCAACGCCCGACGCTTCTTCCATGGTTCTAAAAAAATCATACGGTGTTGGCCTTTTGAATTTCCAACGTGTTGAATATTCTCTAAAGGCTTGATCAAAAAGCTCGCGCCCTAGAATTGTTTCTCGAAGGAGCACCAATGCAGTAGCTGGCTTCGCATAAGCATTATTTCCAAACTGCAGCAGTGACTCTGAGTTGGTCATTATCGGCACTTGATAACTGCTGGACATAAAATCAGTAAGCCATCGAGGTTCCCCTCTATCAGATCTGTAGTTAATATCCCATTCCTGTTCAGCCAGATATTGTAAAAAGGTATTTAACCCCTCGTCCATCCATGTCCATTGCCTCTCATCTGAATTGACGATCATTGGAAAATAGATGTGACCAACCTCATGAATCACTACGCCAATTAAAAACTCTTTTTCGCTTCTGGAGTAGGTTCTAGTTCCATCATCTTCAAGTTCTGTCCTTGGGCCGTTAAAAGTAATCATTGGATACTCCATACCTCCTACAGGACCATTGACACTTTGAGCAGTCGGATAGGGGTAATCAAAAGAATACTTGGAATACACTTTCATGGTATGCATTACAGCTTCTGTGGAGTATTTAGACCATAAGGGCTCACCTTCTTTTGGATAAAAAGACATAGCCATGACCAGGGGATTTTCTTTTGAATCTTGTTTGTAGCCAGCTGCATCCCAAATAAATTTTCTTGAGCTTGCCCAAGCAAAATCTCTTACATTTTCAGCTTTAAAAGACCAGGTCTTGTAGTCAGTGCTTTTTTCTAATTCATTTTCATACGCTTCTTCTGGCGTTATGATGAACATAGGTTTTTCAGACTTTCTAGCTTGCTTTATCCTTTTTTTTTGTTGCGAACTTAAGACCTCATTCTCATTTAATAACACGCCAGTTGCTGAGACAACATGGTCTGAGGGAACAGAAATATCTACCTCAAAATCACCAAACTCCAAAGTGAATTCTCCATTTCCTATAAATTCTTTATTGTGCCAGCCCTCATAATCACTGAAAACAGTAACTCTTGGGTACCACTGGGCTAAAAGAAAAATATCATTCCCATCTTCAAAAGTTTCATATCCATTTCTTGCTCTGACTGCATTTTCTTCTACCAAGGCATAGGACCAGTCAATGTTTAGTTTTACAGATTCACCAGGATATAAGGGTTGCTCTAAGTTAATGCGCACATGAGTTCCAACCAAATTTGTCTTAGCCACATTGTTATTTATTTTAATAGACAGTTCCTGGAACCCACCTTCAAAGCTATCCATGAAATTCTGCCTTCTAAGGGTTGAAAAATCTACGCTCGATTCTCCGCCCTGCCATGGGCGAGTTAAGTTATTAATAGATTCTTTTGCAAAAATATTTTGATCAAGCTGAAGCCAAATATATTTTAAAGTTAAAGGAGAATTATTGGTGTAAGTTATAGTTTCAGAGCCTTCAACACTTCTGGACTCTTCATTCAACTTAATTTGAATTTTATAATCAGCTCTTTGTTGCCAGTATGTTGGTCCAGGCTCACCAGTGGCGGGCCTAGAAAGGTTCGGAGATGGAAAAGCTTCATCTAATTGCCTAAATTTATCTTCAAAAAACCCTTTGGATTGATCTACCGCAGAGATAGCAACATTTGCAAAACCTGCCAAGACAAAAAGAAGAAAAAATTTATTTTTCAGCTTCATCATTTATTTCTTCAGCTTCCCCTTCAATAATTTTGGAGCGATTTTGTTTTTGATTAACTGTTCCTCGCTTAGATCCGAATCTGTTAATTCGATTATCTCTGTCTGTCTGTTTTTTCGATGCTTTAATCTTCCCAAGATTCATAAATATGAATAAAGAGAAAATTGCTAATAGACTAAAGAAAATAGTATTCATGCTATCTCTACCTGCTTCTTATTTTTGATAAAAGTCTGAGAATCTCTAAATACAGCCAAATCAGAGTAACCATTAAAGAAAAGGCTCCATACCATTCCATGTATTTTGGAAGACCTTGTTCAGCGCCTTCTTCAATGAAATCAAAATCTAATACCAATGATAATGAAGCAATACAAACAATTGCAGCAGAAATACCAATACTCATCCATGAACTATTTGTTGGTGATAAAAGAGTTATACCACTTCCAAAAAAGCTCATTATAAAACTGACTAAATACAGTATAAATATTCCCCCAATCGCAGCCCCAATCATTAATCTAAAGTTTTCCGTTGGCTTTATTAACCCGCTTTTATAGCAAACCAGCAAAGATGCGAGAATGCCGAAAGTAAGACCTATGGCTTGAATGGCAATGCCTTCAAACATATTTTCATACATTAGCGTGATGCCGCCAAGAAAAATCCCTTGTGATAATGCATACAAAGGTGCAGTTGAGCTAGCCTTTTCTTTGCTTCGAAATATCGTAACCATGGCAAGAATAAATCCTACTATCATCGCTGGAAACATGAGTGCTGGTATATTCCAGCCAATCGCAGCTCCTGAAAAGCACAGAGCTAATAAAATTCCAGTTTTATTAACAGCGCCATCGAGCGTCATTCTTTCGTTTAAAGGTAAAGTTTCTGAGCTACCTTCAAAGCCTCTTGTAAAAGCTGGGTTTGCTGATCTTCCAAATCTGTTTAATGCTGAATGTCTTGACATGAATTATCTCCTGTAAAAAGCTATTATGAATTACATAAGGCCTGATAGACAAATTTAAAGGCTTAGGCAATTCTCTAATATCTAGATTGAGCAAAGTAGGGTTTAATTTTAGGGGATCGTTGTAAATTTTTTGTCAGAAAATACTTAATCGTCTTTAAGCTTATTTTCTTCTACATACTTTTCCCAATCCTCCCAGTCGTGAGGTGTTCCTACCCTAGGCTTGGTTAGATTGTTTGCTCGCCTTAAAGCTTTTGTTTGCAAAGATGTTTTTTCATCTTTAAAAAACTTGTGAAATGTTTTCTTGATTTGATCTTTCATTTATTTAAAAGCAGTCATTTTTAGGCATAATCATCATATGAAGTTAATAACGTATGTCTTAATAATAGTATCAATGAATTCATTTGCAAAATCACTCGATGATCCTGGAACGTGGAGAGGTATAACCGATCAAGTAATGGGCGGTAAATCTGACTTAATAATTGAGCACGCCGATGGCGTATTCACTATGACCGGAATTGTTAACACTGAAAATAATGGTGGGTTTGTTCGGTTGTCCAATAGGGTTAATGTTAAAAGCAATAATTTTAAAGGCATTAAATTTCAAGCCAAAGGCAATAACGAAACTTACGAAGTTCATATAACCCTTAAGGGTATAAAAATGCCACCCTGGTCTTATTTTAGCAAAGCATTCGATGTAACCAATGAATGGCAAGAGTATTGGATAGAATTTAAAGATTTAAAGTCCAATGGATTTAGCGTTGTCTCAATGAAGCCAAAAAATATTAGAGACATAAGTATTGCGGGTTATGGCAGAGACTTTGAAGTTGATCTAGCTATTAAAGAAATTAGTCTATTCTCTGAATAAGAATTTACTTTATCTTACAGAGGATAATGCTATCTCTTTGGTATATTGTTAATTGCTTGATATAGTTGTTTGAAACATCTTAGTGTCTTAATTATGTTGTCAATTTTTAAAAAAAAATTATTTGGTAATTCTGTTTCTTCATCTGAGGAGACCCCGCCATATGTTGCAGCTGTCATATGCTTGATGATTGAGATTGCTAGACTGGATGGCAGAATTGATACAGATGAGATTGATGAGATAAAGAAATTTTATGCAGATGCATACCCGAAAGGAAATTTTGATGAAATCTTTGAGGACCTCAAAGCCTGGACCAGTCACAAAGAATCTTTTACTCCATTTATTAATATTATTAACAGCAATTGCAACAAAAAATTGAAATTAGAGATTCTTGGAAATATCTGGAGTGTAATTCTTTCGGATAATATTGTTGATCCTTATGAAGATGCTCTTTTTATGCAAATAGGTGACTTGCTGCTTATTAGCCAAGACGAGCTTGCAGCCTTAAAACATTAGAATCCTTTCAATCTTTTGGCTATGAGCAGAGCTTCAGGTGCTGCAGTAATTTTTGTTCAAACATCTCTAACACTTCTGGTTCTATCAGATGCCTCATGCGAGGAATAATTTCTAGATTGCTGTGAGGAATAAGTTGATGCATTTTGTATGCGTTCTTAATATTAATCATTGGATCATGCTCCCCATGAATAATTAAAGTAGAAGCTTTAATTTTTTGAACTTTTTGCAGCCGATTTTTTGATGCAAGAATCGCTAACATCTGCCTAGCATACCCGGAACCATCTGCAGCGCGCTTAAAGTTTTTTAATGTGTCTTCTCGAAATTCTGGAGTATCAACGACTCGACCTTCCATCCCTATTAGAGTCACAATTTTCACTTCTCTTTCATATACCTCTTCAACAGAAGCATTTGGATTCTTAGATCTTTGCATCATTAACTCACGCACCGCACTGGAAGGAGCATTTAGAGGACTTGGTGTTGAAGCAGTCGATGCAATTAATGTGAGTGATTTAACTCTTTCTGAGTATTGAGAGCTTATAATTTGTGCAATCATCCCACCCATAGAAGTGCCTAAAATATGTACCTTTTCAAGGTTCAAGGAATCGAGTAACTTTATGCCGTCTTCTGCCATGTCGTCGATTGTGTATTCTGATTTAATTGGTAAGCGTAAGAAATATTTTACGTAATCCAAGATAAACGATGGCTCCCCAACAAACCTAGAGGACAGGCCAACATCTCTATTGTCATAAGTAATGGGCCTGTAGTTATGCCCTTTTAAAAAATCTATTAAGTGTGCTGGCCAATGGACGAGCTGAGCTCCCAAACCATGAACCAATAAAATGGGTTCACCATTTGCTGGGCCGTGATCATGATAAAAGATTTTTACTCCGTTATTTTCTGCGTAGCCTTCGGAATATTTTGTTTTTAAATCCATTGAGTTTTAAACGATTGCAAGTCAGTAGTATTTTTATACTAATGTACTCGGCTTATATTACCAACACTTCATAAGACTGATATAGTCATTGATTATTTATGAACTCGCAAATAGTTTCCAATAAAGTTCGAGCAGCATATGGGATAGGCGACTATGCTATTTGTTTGTATTGGAGTGGAGTAGGTCTTTACCTTTTATATTTCTACACAGATATCGTTGGTATTACCCCTCTACTTGCTGCCTGGATTTATGCACTAGGTATTGCATGGGACGCAGTTACCGATCCTTTTATGGGATATCTTGCTGAGCGAACCAGAACAAAGATGGGCAGCTATCGTCCTTATATTTTTTATGGAGCAATCCCATTGGCTCTGTCCTTTGTTCTCTTATTTTGGGTGCCGCCTTTTGAAGGCACTAAATTATTTGTATTTTTATTAGGTGTGAATGTATTTCACAGAACATGTTTTACCATTGTCAGTGTTCCCTACTCCTCATTGACTGCCAGAATTACTGATGACAGCGATGAGAGAACTAAACTCACTACTGCAAGAATGCTAGGGGCATCCTTTGGGACTTTAACTATCTCAGCCTTAGGCTTCCCAATCGTTCTCTGGTTTGGTGGGGGAGAAGAAGCTCTTGGTTTTATATTTTTAGGCATAATTTCTGGTCTTACAGCAATTCTTATTTTAAACATTACTGTTATATACGTTGAAGAACGAAAGTTTGATTTCACCGCAGCGCAACTGCCAAGTTTTTCTAGAGTTGCTGTTTCAGTTGCAAATAACTATCCATTTTGGATAGTCTTTGCCTCGATTTTAATTCTTGTCTCAACTTCAATTATGTTCAATAACAATTTAATTTATTTTGTTAAATATTCGCTTGATCTTCATGCATATCAGGGCTTAATTCTTGGAGTCAGTAGCGGCACTGCCTTCTTGGCTATTCCATTTTGGGCTTATGCCGCGCTTAAAATAGGAAAAAGAAATTCCTGGATGATAGCAATGAGTTTGCTGTTAGTTGGCTTTGTAATTTTTTATGTTTATCCCATTACAACCTTAAAAGAACTACTAATTATTCTTGGACTTATTGGCATTGGTAACGGCGCCACTGGAGTATTATTCTGGTCGATGTTACCAGATACAATTGAGTACGGTGAGTGGAAAACTGGAATAAGAACTGAATCTTCTTTGTATGGTTTCATGACCTTTGCACAAAAAGGTGCGATAGCAGTTGCCGCATTGTTGCTAGGAATAGCGCTTACATATATTGGGTTTGAACCCAATCAAGTCCAGTCCAGAGAAACATTGTCAGGGTTAAAATTAATCATGACATGGATACCATTGGTAGGAGTGATGATTAGCTTTATCCTGGTTTACTTTTATCCAATTGATAAATCTTTTCATCAAAAACTTATTACAGAAATTCACGACAGGAAATTAGAGAATGCAAAAAATTAAATGGGGCATCATAGGTCCTGGATACATCGGAACTGCATTTGCTCATTCAATTCAGCGTGCGAGTAACTCAGAGTTAATTAGCGTTTTTGGAAGAAGCAAAGAAAAAACCAATCATTTTGCTAATTTATTTAATCTACAGTCCTTTGATTCTTTGGAAGACTTCATATCCTCAGATGAACTAGATGCGGTATATGTCGCAACGCCTCACAGCGATCATTTTATTTATGTTTTGGAGGCAATTAAAAATAATAAACACATTCTTTGTGAGAAACCTTTAACGATGAATGCTTATGAAAGTATGATCTTATTAGACCTTGCTCAATCATCTAAAGTGTTTTTGATGGAAGCATACATGTACAGGACTCACCCTCAGACTTTAAATATATTAAATAATTTAAACTTACTAAAAAAGGCGGATAAAAAAATACTAATCGAAGGCTCCTTTGGATTCAAAGCAGATATTGCTAAAGATCATCGCCTGAGAAATCTAGCTCTTGGGGGAGGAGCCATCTTAGATGTAGGATGTTATCCACTGTCTATGAGTAAGTTAATTGCTGGTTACTTGCAAGGCCTCCCTTTTGCAGAGCCAAAAAGCATCGAGGCTACTGGAAGAATTGATGAAACTGGAGTAGATCTTCAATCAGAAGCCCGTTTAGTATTCTCAGATACCATCGACGCTAAGATAAGCTGCGCCATTGATGAAGAGCTTGCAAATACTTTGATAATTTCCTGCGGGGAAATTTCAATCACTGCAACCGATCCATGGCATTGTGGTCAGTTTCAAAATGGAAATTCATCTATAACTATTTCTAACGGATCAGGTTTAGTGCAAGAGATTCCTTTCGAAGATGATCTTGGGCTTTTTACTAGAGAAATTGAACATGCCTCCAGTTGTATTCTTAAGAAAAAAATTCAATCAGATTTTATTACCCATTTAGATACTCAGAGTAATATGTTTTGGCTGGATCAGTGGAGACAGAAGATGGGCATCGTATGCCCAAAAAACTCTATCAAATATTCTCCAATACTAGAATCACATGCTTTTTTAAATCAAAGATCTAGACTTCACAGCCTTGCAATACCAGGGTTAGATAAATTGGGATCAAGGCTGGCTTTTGGCTGTGACAACCAAACATCCGACGTCCATGCATTCACAATGTTTGATAATTTTTATGGATCTGGAGGTAGAATTTTTGATACTGCTTATATTTATAACAATGGAATGGGCGATAGATATCTTGGGCAGTGGATAAACTCAAGGCAGTTGGAGCAAGAAGTTATAGTGCTTGGTAAGGCTGCGCATACCCCTGAATGCAAGCCTGAATTTATTAGGCCACAAATAATAGAGTCGTTAGATCGCCTGAAAATAAAAAAATTAGATATTTTTTGCCTGCATAGAGATAACCCTGATGTTCCCGTATCAGAATTCATTGATGCATTAACAGAGATTAAAAAAGAAGGTTTGATAGATGTAATTGGTGCATCAAATTGGGAGCTTGTTCGCTTTTCTGAGGCTCGAGATTATGCTCTCAAGGAAGAGAAAGAACCTTTTACAGTTCTGAGTAATAATTTTAGCTTGGCAGAGATGATTGAACCTGTGTGGCCGGGTTGTGTGGGTATGAATGATACATACATAGAGTATCTTATTGCAGAGAACATAATGCTTGTTCCTTGGTCTAGCCAAGCAAGAGGGTTTTTTATCAAAAAAAAAGAGGTCATGTCTAGCGAGCATTTTGCTAACCCAAGCTTAGATGAGGAAATGAGAGTTTGGCATTATGAAAAAAACCTTAAAAGACGCAAGAAGTGTTTTGAGTTAGCCTCACAAAAAAATGTTCAGCCTATTCAAATTGCTCTCTCATATGTTTTGCACAAATCTCCATTAATCTTTCCTTTGGTTGGACCAAGAACAATTTTCGAGACTAATAGCTCTATCCAGGCTTCGCAACTTAAACTAACGGATCAAGAACTTCTTGAACTTGCTCAAGGTTAATCTTAGTTTGTAAATGCATGGTTGCTGCTGAAGACCCAATTAAGATCTCATAAGAGCCCTTTCTTATTTTCCAACTTTTAGTATTGATGTCCCAATATGAAAAATTTCTTGGAGTTAACTTAATCTCAATGTCTATGCTTTGCTTGCTCTCAATAGATTCTTTTGCAAAGCCTTGCAGTGTTTTCACAGGCTCGCTCTCATCTGCATTTTGAAATGCTACATAGCATTGAGCCGTCTCTGCGCCGACAACGTCTCCAGTATTTTCAACAATAAACTTGCAAGACACTTCCATGTTGTCGTGAACATGCACTGTAAGATTGCTGTAATAAAATTGGGTGTACGACAACCCATGACCAAATGGAAATAATGCTTTAATAGCCTTTCTTTCATACCACTTATAGCCCATTAGGAGCTTCTCGTTGTAATGCATTTGTTGATTTTGGCCTGGGTAGAATTGATAAGCAGGGGTGTCAGAAATATTTTTTGGAAATGATGTTGGTAATTTGCCGGAAGGGTTAATTTCTCCGGTGAGCACATCCGCTAAAGCATTCCCAAATTCTTGACCTGCAAACCATGTCTGAATAATAGCTTTTGCATTCTCAACCCATGGCATCTCAACTGGTGATCCAGTATTAACGACCACGGTGGTGTTTTGATTAGCCTCCAAGATTGCACTTATTAATGTATCTTGATCTGCAGGCAAATTAAACTCTGCTCTATCATTTCCTTCTGTTTCCCAATCAGAGTTAGTTCCCACCACTAAGATCACCTGGTCTGCATCGCTGGCAAATTTAACAGCCTCTTTAAATAAATCAACTGCATCCGGTGCTTGGCAGCCTATGAATACTGCTGGAAAGCTTCCTTCAAAATAATACTGCATTTCTATGCTATAGGTTCTTCCTTCTTGTAAATCTATCAGACCTTTTTTTGAAGCTGAACCAAAGGTAAAAAACGCTTCTCCTGGTTCTACGTTGTCCCAATTATCAATAAGCTCATTACCATCAACAAATAATTTACATTGACCAATTCCAAAAATTTCAAACTCATGATTGCCAGAAATATCTGGCGTGTATTCACAAGAAAATTTCACAGAAACATTAGGCCTTTCTTGTTTTGAAATAACTTCTTTTGCGAAACCTTCAAAGACCCAAAATTTATTTCCAATGAGATGCTCTTTCATAATGAGCTTTTCCTCAAAGTTATTTCCATCAAAATATTCAACCAAAAAACCCTGGCCATCATTTGTCAGATTCTCATTCAGCCTTGGAAGATATTTATGGGTATGGCACCCTTTTGCGTATGCAATCTCCACTTCCGGACCGAGCCTATTTTTTAGTGCCTCCAAGGGATGTACTTGATAATGCGCCTTAAGGCTGGCGCTTCCTCCGCCTATGATTTGGGCCTCTTTTGCATTTGGCCCAATAATTGCTAATTTTTGAATATCTTTTTTAAGTGGCAAGAGACCTTCATTTTTAAGAAGCACCATGCCATCTCCGGCAGCTTTCCTAAGAAGTTTTCTATGTGCCGGGTTATCAATTGCCTCTTCTGGAGTAAAATTAGGCTTCTCAAATCGTTTAGAGAATTTAGCAACACTTAAAATTCTCTTAACTTTATCGTTAATTAGCTCCTCATCTACTTTTCCATTTCTGATAGAGGTGATTAAACTTTCACCCCAAACATTTCCAGGTCCTGGCATTTCTAAGTCTAAGCCACCATTCGCATTCTCTTCGGTTTCTAGGGCTGCACCCCAGTCACTGACTACATAACCATCAAAACCCCATTCTTTTTTTAGAATTTCCACTAATAATTCCTGATGAGAGCTGCAATAAATATTATTGAGCTTGTTATATGCACTCATCACGACTTTAGCATTGCCTTGCCTAACACCCATCTCAAATGGCAGCAGATAGATCTCTCGAAGACTGCGCTCATCAATATTTGAGCTGATCGCATGTCTATTAAATTCTGTATCATTGCCAACAAAATGTTTTAAACAGGCAGCCACATTCTTTGATTGCACTCCTTTAACATATTGAACTGCAATTTTGCCAGTCAAGAATGGATCTTCAGAAAAACTTTCAAAATGCCTGCCACCTAGAGGGTGCCTGTGAATGTTTATTGTTGGCCCTAGGAGCACATCAACATCTTTTGCATTTGCCTCTTCGCCCAAAGCAATCCCAAGCTGTTCAATGAGATTAAGATCCCACGATGAACCTATTGAAATAGCGCATGGAAAGCAGGCAGACGTTTTACCTGAACTCGAGTCACCTCTAACTCCATTGGGGCCATCAGACATTTTAATGCTTGGAATATTCGCATGATCAATCTTATTTGTGTACCAAGAATTAAAGCCACTAAGCACGGAAACCTTTTCTTCCAAAGTAAGCTTACTAACTATTTGCTCTGTATCTGACATAGGTTAATCTTAATTTATTAAATAATAAAAACACACTTTTTATGTCAATAGAGTTTATTGCCTTTTTTGCAATTCTTTCTTTTCTAACCTCTTTGCTAACTTCTATTTTTAGTGTTGGCGGGGGTTTAATAATGCTTGTTGCCCTTGCTCAGTTTTTTTCACCCGCAACCTTAATTCCACTGCATGGATCTATCCAGCTTGCTAATAATTTCTCTAGAACCCTTGTGTACCGAGAGTTTTTTCAGTGGAGTCTTATAAAAAACATTGTCATCTCGACAATGCTAGGTGCTTTTATTGGAATCTATTTATTTGGAACCCTTCCTGAATATTTATTACTTATGTTAATTGCTGGCACAATTCTTTTTTTAACATGGGCTCCTCTGGATAATTTTATTCTCCCCATCATGAAAAATGATTGGTTTTGCGGTTTGATTTCAGGCTTTGCAGGAATATTTGTTGGAGCTAATGGCCCATTAGTCACCGCATACCTAAGAACTAAAAATTTGTCTCCAGAGGTCCTAGTGGCAAATCATGGAGCAATTATGATTTTTCAACACGGGGTCAAAATTATCTTATTTACATCATTTCTTAACTTCAAAATCCTGGATTACCTTCTCTTTATCTCAATTTTAGCTGCCACTGGGTATGCTGGAGCAAATTTAGGCAGAAGATTGATTTCTACGATTTCATTTGAAAGTTTTAATATTGCCCTAAAAGCATTGCTGACATTTCTCGCATTCTCATTATTTTTTTAATGAAACTTTAACTTGAGTGCATTCGTATAAAAAAATTCGTACAATAAATTATGTTTAATAAAGTGACATTAATATGAAATTAATAGCAGGGTTATTTGGACTTCATAACTTCTATGAAGGAGATATAAATTCATACATTGATATTGCTCAGTCAGCAGAAGAGATGGGGTTTCATGGGGTGAGCTTGACTGACCATGTTGTCATGGGAAAGAATCTTCATAAATATCCTTTCGGGTCGTTTCCACTTCCTTCGGAAGCACCATGGTACGAACCATTAACAGTTTTAACCATGATCGCATCACACACCCAAAAATTACATCTAGCAACAGCTGTTTTAATTGTGCCACTTCGAAACCCAGCCTTGCTTGCAAAAACTGCAGCTACTATTGATATGATCTCAAAAGGTAGATTGGAGCTAGGAGTTGGCATGGGATGGCAGGCTGAAGAGTATCATGTAGCTGGAGTTCCATTTGAGCAAAGGGCTGAAATATTTTGGGAGACATTAGAAATATGCCAGTTATTATGGAAGGAAAGTCCCGCTTCCCATAATGGCAATATATATACATTTGAAGATATTTGGTGCCAACCGCAACCATACCAAGGTGCAGATCTGCCCTTGATGTTTGGCCTTAAAATGACTGTAAAAAATGCAGAGAAAATATCTCAGATTGGACATGGCTGGATTCCAATCAAAACAGATGCAGAGTTTATTTCATCTGGAAAAGAGTTACTTGAACAAGCCTTCAAAGCTAATAATAGAGAGGAAGGACCCAGGATAAGAGGGCAGCTGCCCACACAAATGGACAGCTCTGGAGTTCCAAGCCTTGATCTGACTTTAAAAGAACTAGAAAACTCTATTTCAGCTGGGCTGACTGAAGTTGAAATTTTTCCTATCAATTTTGTTCGCTCCAAAGATGACATAATCCCTGTACTGAAAGCTATCAGTGAATTAAAGGGCTAAGTGAAAGTAATGTTATTAAATGGAAGGAACAAAGCAATAAGAGAAACTATTTTTCTATTTCTATTAACCCCAGCATTTTTTTTAGGAGCAAATGAAATGGAAGTGAACAATGAAGCGAAGAAAGTTATCTACCAATATGCTGAAATTATTGACTCTAGAAGATTTGATGAATTAGATTCGATTATGTGGCCTGATTTTTCTATGTCCGGCGGCTATGATTTAAATGGAATAGATGGGTTTATGGGAGCAATGAATTATTTAGTTGCAACATATGATAAAACCATGCATTTCATTGGAAACGTTGACGGCAAATGGGATGGAAATATTTATCGTGGCAAAACTTATTGTATAGCCAGTCATATATTTGTTGAGGATGGCAAGAGCAAAAAGATGGATATGGGAATAATTTATGAAGACACTCTCGAGCGAAGAGGCGACAGTGTTAAATTTGTTAATAGAAATTTTAATTTGCAATGGCAAAAAACAGAACTTCTAGATTCGCAATAATTTTGCTTTAAAAGTTTGCTTGAGCAAAGCTCGAAAAGTAATATAATATTTACAAAGTATCAATCACCTCAGCTTTTTAATAAGCGGGTAACAAATTTAATATTTCATTTTATCTAGGAGTAAATGACTATGAGCAATAACACTGAAGGTAAATGTCCGGTAATGCATGGAAGCCTCTCTAGTAACAGTTCTACTGGCACATCAAATAAAGATTGGTGGCCTAATCAATTAAATCTTAATATTCTTCATCAGCATGACCATAAAAGCGATCCCATGGATGAGGGTTTTGATTATGAGGTAGAGTTTAAGAAGCTTGATTACCAATCCTTAAAGCAAGACCTTAACGATTTAATGACTGATTCGCAGGATTGGTGGCCGGCAGATTATGGTCACTACGGACCATTTTTTATCCGCATGACTTGGCATGCTGCAGGAACATACAGAACTGGTGATGGAAGAGGGGGTGGAGGAACTGGCGCACAGCGTTTTGCACCTCTTAATAGCTGGCCAGATAATGGAAACTTAGACAAAGCAAGAAGATTGCTTTGGCCAATCAAGCAGAAATATGGAAAACAAATTAGCTGGGCAGATCTTTTGATCTTGGCTGGAAATGTGGCTATTGAATCAATGGGCGGAAAGACATTTGGTTTTGGTGGGGGTCGACCTGATATTTGGGCGCCTGAAGAAGACATTAACTGGGGAGCTGAAAAAGAGTGGTTGACCAATGAGAGATACACTGGTGAAAGAGATTTAGCTAATCCTCTTGGGGCTGTGCAGATGGGCTTAATCTATGTAAATCCTCAAGGCCCTGATGGGGATCCAAATCCCCTTGCAAGTGCAATAGATATTCGAGAAACATTTGGCCGCATGGCAATGAATGACGAAGAAACAGTTGCGCTTGTTGCAGGAGGCCATACTTTTGGTAAAGGCCATGGTGCTGGACCCGATAGCAATGTAGGCACCGAACCAGAGGGTGCGGAAATGGAAGAAATGGGGTTTGGCTGGACCAGCTCTTATGCTTCAGGTAAAGGCAGCGATGCAATTACAAGTGGTTTTGAAGGTGCTTGGACTGCTAACCCTACCCAGTGGGATAATGGATATTTTGATCTATTGTTTGGCTATGAATGGAAGCAAGTGACTACTCCTGCTGGAGCTATCGTTTGGCATGCAATTGATCCTAAGGAAGAAGATCTTGCTCCTGATGCGCAAGATTCATCTGTCAAAGTCCCAACTATGATGACAACAGCTGATATGGCTCTGCGCGAAGATCCAATTTATAACAAAATATCAAAACGTTTTCATGAGAACCCGGAAGAATTAGCGGACGCATTTGCACGAGCTTGGTTTAAATTACTGCACAGAGATATGGGTCCTATTGGTAGATATCTTGGACCAGAAGTTCCTGCAGAGGAGTTAATTTGGCAGGATCCTGTTCCTGCGGGAAACGCTGGATATGATGTTGAGTCTGTTAAATCTAAACTTTCTGAGAGCGGTTTAACAATTCAAGAAATGGTTGAGACTGCTTGGGCTAGTGCTTCTACTTTCAGAGGCTCTGATATGAGGGGTGGCGCTAATGGTGCAAGGATTCGTTTAGCTCCACAAAAAGACTGGGAAGCTAATAAACCTGAGCAATTAGCACGTGTTCTAGATGTCTATGAGGGCATTGCCTCAGATTCAGGTGCATCTATGGCTGATATCATCGTGCTTGCTGGTAACGTCGGTCTTGAGAAGGCATCCGGTTTAACAGTGGACTTTACTCCTGGAAGAGGAGACTCATCTCAAGAGCAAACAGACATAGAATCCTTTGAGGTATTAGAGCCTGTTGCTGATGGCTTTCGAAACTTCCAAAAGGCTTCATCCACTATGCCTGCTGAAGAGATGATGCTTGATAAGGCTCAATTATTAGGTCTTACAGCTCCTGAAATGACTGTTCTATTAGGTGGCATGAGATCTCTAGGAATTAGCAATGATGACCATGGTATTTTTACCAATGATTCAGAAAAACTAACCAATGATTACTTTGCAACGCTTCTTGATATGTCTGTGCAATGGAAGCCTAGTGGTTCTGGGAAATCATTTGACGGCATGGATCGTGTATCTGGTAAAAAAATTAGGACTGCTTCAAGAGTCGATCTTGCATTTGGTTCTAACTCTCAACTTAGAGCTATAGCAGAGGTATATGCTAGTAGTGATGCGCAAGATAAATTCTCCAAAGACTTTGTTTCAGCTTGGAATAAAGTAATGAATAACGATCTTATCTAATTTACTAGTTTAGTATTATTATAAAAAGGGCTCGAAAGAGCCCTTTTTATTATTTCAAGGAGCCTGAAGATTGTAAAAATTGTTAATTTAAATTTTTATCTAGTGAAGCCATCTCTATTTTAAAATTAAATTAGCCTAGTAATGAGGAGGCCTCTCATAATCAACTGGCGGAAAATTAAATTTTTTACTTTCTGAGTCAGTCTTGTCTTCCTTTTTTTTATATTTGGATATTACATCAGCTGCATCATCTACCGCAGATGGCAGATCATTATTCTCATCATCTAATTTATTATTTCCCATAACCCAGTATAATTTTTTTTATCAGTTTACATAACCCATTCAATATTTTGATGATTCATAATTCTTTAGTATGATTTGCGAATGAAAATAGCAATTTACCCAGGTTCATTTGATCCCATTACCTTTGGCCATATCGATATTGTTGAAAGAGCTTGTGCTTTATTTGATAAGGTAATTTTAGGTGTTGCAGAAAGTGAATCTAAGAATCCACTCTTTAATGTTCAGGAGCGGATAGAATTAATTGAAGAGATTTTTCAGGATAATCCAAAAATCGAAGTTCTAGGGTATTCAAAAAAATTAACCGTTGATCTAGCTAGAGAGAATGATGCCATAGCAATTATTCGAGGGCTTAGGGCAGTTGCTGATTTTGAATATGAATTTCAACTTGCGACAATGAATCGAAGTTTAGCTCCAGATATTGAGAGTATATTCTTTACACCCAAAGATACATTAATTTATGTTTCCTCAAGTCTTGTCAAAGAAATAGCTCAATTTGGAGGAAACGTGTCTCGGTTTGTTTCTCCAAATGTCAAAACAGCTTTAATGGAAAAAATTTCTACCTAATTCTGACATTGGCGACAAAAAAAAGTAGCTCTTTGAGCTTGTACAATCCGTTGAATTACTCCGTTATCACAGCCTTTGCACTTAAGAGCAGACCTATCATAAACCAATAGTTCAATCTTAAAATACCCCTGGTTGCCATCAGGTTTATAGAAGTCCTTTAAGGAAGTACCACCAACTTCAATAGCCCTGCTTAAAATTTTCTTAGCAGACAAATCTAATGCGCTGGTCTCTTCTTTTGATAGCGTTCTACATTTTCTTGTGGGTCGAACTCCAGCATCAAATAGTATTTCATTTGCATAAATATTTCCTATGCCCACAACGTGATGTTGATTCATCAGGGCAGTCTTAATTGGAGCAGTTGATTTTTTAATTTTTTGATATAAGTATTCACCATTAAAATCTTTTGATAATGGTTCAGGACCTAATTTATTTAATAGGAAGTGCTCCTTTAGGTCTTCAACTATATGCATTGATCCAAATCTTCTCGGATCATTGAAAATTAACTTACCTGTTTCAAATATAAATTCAATATGGTCATGTTTTTTATAAAAATTTGAATTTTTTTCTGCAATTCTAATTGTTCCAGTCATACCCAAATGCAAAAGTATGTGCAAGTTTTTGAGATTAAATAAAATATATTTTGCCCTTCTACTAATGCTCTGTAATTGTTGATCCTGAATTTTTCCAATACGTTTCGTATCTACTTCCCATCGAAGATTAGGGTTAAAAACCTTAATGGATGTTAATTTCTGATTGCCAAAAACTTGTATAGCTCTGACTGAGGTTTCAACCTCAGGTAATTCTGGCATTAACCGAACGAGTTATTTACTAAAAAAGAATTGCTAGTATGGCTAAACGTTGCAGTAGAAGTAATCATAGAGTTCTCCTTTTTAAGATTTGTATAGCTATATTTATTAGCCTCTCCTTTCTATATCTGCTTCTACGCAGTCTTCTCCATACTGAACCTCTAAAACGCTACAACTTTCTTGATGTTCATTTACAGCCATATGCCAGGTACCTTGCTCAATAATCAAAGTTTCATGAATATTCAGAGTAACCTCTGATTTAATATTATTTCTTTCAAGATAAATCTTGCAGCAACCTTGTAAAATATACCAATGCTCAGATCGCTTGAAATGCCTTTGATCGCTTAATGCCTTGCCAGGCGCAATGACTAGTTCCTTCACCTTCACCCCATCTCTCTCATCAAATACTTTGTAGTATCCCCATTTCCTTTTAGTTGTTGGATTTCTCCAGTTATCTAAGATCCAGCTGGATGAATTTTTTTTGTCTTCTCCACCTACACCAAATTCAAACGAAACATTTTCGTGTGATGTAAATCTATCAATTTCTGGAATATTCCCCTTTGTTCGATCACCTCCATTTGCAAATATCAGCCTGTCAGAGCTAGAAATTTGCTTCAACACATGATCTATTGCTCCACATGCTGAATTATCTTGATCATCAAATAAGAATGCATGATCAACAACTTGAAGATTGCAAAGTATTTCCAACCTTTCTTTGGCATCCATAAAGCACTGTCCTTTCTTTCTAGCAAGCCAAGAATCAGAATTTAACCCAACCCAAAGAATATGCCCTAATAATTTTGCAGATTTTAAATATGCAATATGCCCTGAATGCATCGGGTCAAAACCACCAGTTACCAATACATTTTTATTCATTTTATGAACCAATTTTTACTTTAAAGTCCATTTTATTCTATATCAAAAGATAATTTAATGCGTGTATAATATTTGAAATTTAGAAATATAGCTCTTTGCTATTGTTTTTATCAAGACCTCTGCTTTATTTAGGACACATAATATGGCTTATAAATACGACGTATGTATAGTTGGTGGTTTAGGTCATATTGGTTTGCCACTAGGTATCGTCTTTGCATCTAAGGGCATGAAGGTTTGTTTGCAAGACATTAATGCTGAGTCAGCTGAAATAGTCTCAAATGGAAAATTACCATTTGTTGAGTATGAAGCTGAGCCTTTGCTAAAAGAAGCTCTTGAGAATGGCAATTTATCAATTTCACTTAACTCAGATTCTATCTCAGAAGCAAAAAATATTGTTATTGCGATTGGCACACCTGTTGATGAGTATATGAACTCAAAAACAAGACAATTTCTTGAATTCATTACCTCTCTTAAAAAATATCTTAATCCAGATCAGTTAATAGTAATTAGGAGCTCTATTGCTCCAAATGCATGTGAACAAATTCGCAGAACGCTTGCTGAGGATAATGATTGGAAACTATCTTATTGCCCGGAGAGGATTGTTCAGGGATATGCAATACAAGAACTTAAAAAACTCCCTCAAATTGTTGCCGGATATAGTGATGAGGCTGTGGAAGAGGCCTCTATGTTATTCAAAGCAATTAGCTCTTCGATTATAGTTACCTCAATCAAGGAAGCTGAATTAGCTAAGCTATTTGCTAATTCGTGGAGATATATTCAATTTGCTATCGCCAATCAATTTTTTATGATTTGCGAAGATCAAAATGTTGATTACGATAATGTTAGACATGCAATGGTTGAAGGGTATGAAAGGGCGGCCCAACTTCCTTCAGCAGGATTTGCAGCTGGACCATGTTTATTGAAAGATACTATGCAAATTTCTAGTTTCTATCAAGGTGGTTTTCATCTTGGTCATTCTGCAATGATGATAAATGAAGGCTTGCCAAACTTTATTGTTAATCAATTGAAATCGAAGTACTCACTAAACAATAGAAAAGTTGGCATTTTAGGCATGGCATTCAAGGCTAATGTTGATGATGTTAGAGATTCGCTATCTTTCAGACTATCTAAAATACTAAAATTTAGTGGAGCTGAGGTTATTTGCTCCGATGAGTTTGCTGACAATCCAGAGTTTGTGAGCAAAGAAGAAATAATTGCTAAATGTGAGACAGTTATTGTTGCTGCGCCACACTCTGTATATTCTGAAATTCAATACCCAGATCACATTGACTTAATAGATATTTGGAAAATTAGCCAGTAAAACCTACCTTTTATCGGAATACTTTAATTATGAAGAAAAAATATTTAGTCACTGGAGGCTCAGGCTTTATTGGAAGCGCTTTGGTCAAGAAGCTTCTTAATGAAGGCCACTCAGTTAGAGTATTTGATAACAACTCTAGGGGCAATTTAAGAAGGCTAGAATCTGTAATAGATAAAATTGAGTTTGTAGAAGGGGATATAAGAGATCTAGCTCAGGTAGAAGATGCATGCAAGGATATAGATGCCGTTTGCCATCTAGCATTTGTGAATGGAACAAAATTTTTTTATGAGCTTCCAGAGCTTGTCTTAGAAGTAGGTGTCAAGGGAATGATGAATATCTTGGATGCATGCATTACTCATAGTATTGATGATCTTATTCTAGCTTCTAGCTCGGAGGTTTATCAAAGCCCTGAAGAAGTTCCAACAAGTGAGAATGTTCCATTGATAGTACCAGACTTACAAAATCCTAGGTATTCCTATGGCGGTGGAAAAATTATCAGCGAGCTTCTAGCTATTAATTATGGCCGCTCTAAGATAAAACGTGTAGTAATATTCAGGCCTCACAATGTATATGGGCCTGACATGGGTTGGGAGCATGTTGTACCAGAATTTGTGCTAAAAATGGTTGATTTAATTTCCTCTTCGACATCTCAACCTGTTGATTTTAAGATTCAAGGAACCGGCAATGAAACCAGGGCTTTTATTTTTATTGATGATTTTGTAGACGGTTTATTTAAAGTGATTGATCAGGGCCAGCATTTGAATGTTTATCATATTGGAACTTCTAATGAGATACCTCTATCTGAACTTGCTGAGAAAATTGCGATCATATTTGATACTCAAATTAATTTAATTCCAGGAGACTTAGCTCAAGGTGGAACTTTGAGAAGGTGTCCAGATATTTCAAAACTTAGGGAGCTTGGTTTTGATCCTCAAATCACTCTCGAGGAAGGACTTAGAATTTCAAAAAAATGGTATGTTGAGAACAAAAATTTAAAACCAAGCTCCAAGAATTAATGCTTCACACTTTATCTAAGTTTCTTAGAGCAATCGATCACAGGTCAAGTAAAATCTTATCCATGTCAATTTGGATAATAGTATTTATTGTATTTATTATCCTGCTTAGGTATCCCTCATTCATACTTGAGCCAAGATTTTGGGGAGAGGAGAGGCTATATTTTGAAACATTCCACCACTTATCAAATTGGTGGGAGGGGTTTGATACTTTGCAATATCCAGCCTATTACAACTTTCTTTCAAGATTTGGTGGATTTTTAGCATCCCTAGTTGGCCTCAGCTATGCCCCATTAGCTTCGACTCTATTCGGACTATTCATTTTAATAAGCCCATTGCTCATTATTTTTTTTACCGAATCAAAATATTGGGATAATTTAGAAAAAAAAATCGTACTCTCACTATTTCTAGTTTTTTCATGCAGCACAGGAGAAATTTGGTTAAATTCAACAAATCCTCATTTTATTTTCCCGGTTATTACTTTCCTTATTCTCTTAGATGAAAACTTAAAGAGCTTTGCTAAAAGGCTTGTTTATAACTTTTGTATATTAATTGGTGTGATTAGTGGCCCCTTCTCCTTGCTTATGTCACCATTTTTTTTATTTAGATACTTAAGATATAGAGAGAGGCCAATTTTAATATATTGCATGATTTTCTTAATTTTTGGCCTACTGCATATATTATTTTTTTACGTTTCATATTCAAGTGGCGTAGGCAACATGAATAGACTTGGAGAAGGTGATATTTCAGGGTCGCTTTCGATAGTAGATAGAGTAACTTTCATTTTTCAATTTAATGTAATTTTTCCACTTTTTGGTTACTTTGCTTCTCTAGTATTTAGGCTGTTTATGAACCTCGTAAATGCTGGGATTGATAGTTCTTATTATTCGATCATTATAGAAACTTTGCCAACTAATCTAGAGAGCTATTTTGCAAAAGGTTTTTCAGTTATGGGAAAAGTTAGCTCGTTAATTAATTTTCTTGTATTTGGATCGTTTGGTTATCTTTTTTATAAGCTTTATCATATTGCTAATCTTGATGAAAAAATAAACTTTCTTAGCCTATTTTTATATTTATCAATAGTTATTTCACTTCTTTCCATTGGTGGCCATGGAGGCTTTAGATATTCATATATTACAAGTTTCATACTTTTATTTTTTATTTATCAGAGATTTCTTTCCTCACCCAATGTTCTTCTGCCTGGAAAAAAAATAGCCAAGTTCGTTGTCATTTTTTCAGTATCCGTAGGAGTATTGGAGTATTTCCCGAGAGTCTTGAGTAGTTCTCCCGAGGTCATTACCCAACAAAAAGATAAAATAGATTGGCCTGTTTGGACAGAAGAATTAGCAACTTGGCAAATAAATAGTGAGCATGATCCTGCTGTATGGCCTTATCTTAAAAATCGAGATATCTTATGGCCAGATCGCTCTGCAATATATACTCTTAGCTTAAACTCTACCTCTGATTGGGACAAAAGAGGCAATCAAAAATTCTCCACTAACTTAAAAAAGTTTTTGAAAAAAGATTCTTTAAGCAAGGAGCTAATTATTCCTGAGGGTGAAGAACAAAAGTGAACATATTAATTACAGGGTCAGAGGGATTTATTGGGCTAGCCCTTGTAAAGTTTTTGATTTCTGAATTAGGCGACAAAGATAAAATTTTTTGTATGATTAGAAAGACACAAAAAAGTAGTGCATTGCCTATTTCAGATAAAATCAAAATATTACATCATGATTTGCTGAATTCTAATTTGCCTGAACTACCCTCAAGTATTGAGGTAATTATTCATTTAGCAGGGATCAACAAAACATTCTTATCTTCCAATGATGGTAGGAAGCAGTTACTTGATAATATTATTGCTACTTCTAACGTACTAGAAATAGCAGAAAGAACAAAAGCAAAAAAACTAATTTTTGCTAGCAGCGTCTATGTTTACTCTGGAATTAAAGCTGACAGATTCAAAGAGGACATGTCCTTGCTTCCCCTTGAGCCATTGGGCATTAGCAAGCATACCTCTGAGATGATTTTAAGGGCACACGCCACATCATCTGATTTAAATGTATTATCTTTGAGACTATTTACGGTCTATGGACCTGGCTCTAAAGAGACGCAATTCATTCCTGAGGCCATCAAAAAATTCACGCATGCTAATAAAGACGCATTGTTTGGCAATCCATCTGTAAAAAGAGATTTTATTTATATTACGGATGTTGTGCGAGCCTTTAAATCAGCGATAGATGCTAATGATTTAGAGGGCTTTAATGCAATCAACATAGCGTCAGGTCAACCCCATTCAATACAAGAAACGGTTGAGACTATTAAAAAGCTTACCTCTTCCCCCAAAGAAATTAACTTTGTTGAGCAAAATGTAAATGATCAAGCAATTGATTTAGATCATTGCGGTGATATTTTTTTTGCAAAAAAACATTTAAAATGGTCGCCTTTAGTTTCTTTTGAAGATGGATTAAAGCATACAATCAAGTTAATAAAATGAAGAGGAAAAATAATGGATAACAACTTAAAGCAAGCAATTAAGGATGAATTCTTATTGCGAAGAGAGGCAGAATCATCAGATTTTAAAAAAAAATTAACAGTTGGTTATCCTGTCTATGATGAGCAAGAGGTTTTAGCAGCACTTGATTGCCTATTAAATTTGCGCCTTTCTCAGGGACCAATCGTAAAAGAGTTTGAAAAAGAAGCAGCTTCATATATGGATGTTAATCATGCTGTGGCCATGAATTCAGGAACCTCGGCAAATATGTTAGCTCTTGCGAGTTTGATGAATTTAGGAATGTTGAAAACTGGTGATGAAGTAATCGTTCCAGCGGCCACTTTTTCTTCTGTTGTATCCCCAATTTATCAATTAGGTTTAGTTCCAGTTTATGTAGATGTTTCAAAAGAAGATTGGTTTTTAGATATAGATCAAATGGCTGCTGCATGCTCTGAAAAAACCAAAGTAATTATGCCTGTCTATAATCTTGGATTCCCAGGGCGAATAGAAAAAATTATGGAATTTGCAGCTGAGAGGAATATTAGAGTTCTTGAAGATTGTTGCGAAGCGCATGGCGGAGAGAGAAAAGGTACAAAGCTGGGTGCATTTGGTGATGTCAGCGCATTAAGCTTTTTTGTAGCTCATAATATTACAACTGGAGAGGGCGGGATGGTATTTTCCTCAGATCCTGCAATCGATAATTCTTTAAGAGAATTAAGAGAATTTGGAAGAGTTTTTGATAGCGAAAATAGATTTTTCTCAGATGATGTTTTATCTGATTATGATGTGAGATACGTAAGTAAGTCTGTTGGATATAACGTTCGCATGACGGATGTAGCGGCTGCAATGGGTAGAGTTCAGCTTGGCAAGCTTGATGAGCTGAACGCAACAAGACGTACTGTTGTGAAAAAAATTATGGATGTAGTCTTAAAGCATCAATGGCTTTCCACTCTCCATGTCAGAGAAGGTGATAAATCTGCTCACTACGGAGTTCCAATCTTAATAGATGAATCTGCACCTTTTTCTAGAAAGGAGATTTGTATGCACCTTGAAAATCAAGGTATTGAGACTAGAGCAATGATGATGGGTTGTCTTCCTGATCAACCTGCTTTCAGGCACCTAACTCATCGAGTCCATGGAGACTTAGCATTATCAAGAGTATTAAGAGACAGAGCTTTTTTTGTAGGATGTCATCCTGCTTTAGAAGATGGGCACATTAGCAATCTTGATGATGCTTTAGATTATTTTTACGCTAACTATTAACCATCACTGAAATAATGCAAGCTATCAAATTATCAATTATTGTGCCTGTGTACAATGAAAAACAGGTTATAGAAAAAACTTCTGATAAATTGCTTGCAGCCTTTCAAGAATTTCATGAGCAAATCGAAATTCTCTTTGTTGACGATAACAGTCCGGATGGAACGGCTAATGAAGTCCTAAGAGTTTCCAAGAGTTTGCCCCAGGTTCAATTAGTACAACACGGAAAAAAAGAAGGCATTGGTGCTGCGCATAGAGCTGGATATGAGTCTGCACGTGGGGAATATATTTTATGCATTGATGCTGATCTCTCTCAATCTCCAGATGACTTACTCAAGATAAAAAATAAACTTGATGAGGGTTATGATCTGGTAATCGGTTCAAGGTATATGGCCAACGGGAAGCAATTCGGTAAATCGCCTCTAAGAGATCTTGGTAGTAGAGGCATGAACTTGCTATGCAGAATACTCCTTGGTATCAAACTTACAGATTGCACTCACACTTTCAGAGGGTTTAGAAAAAAACTATTTGTAGAGTTTTCAGAAAAAATACACTCAAAAGGACACCCTTCTTTTCAGGTTGAGTTTTCATTCTGGATAGCCAGCATTTCAAATAAAATTACAGAAATTCCAATTCATTTTAAAGAGAGGGAAGAGGGTGTTGGCGTGTCAAAGATCTCTATTCAGAAAGAGGTCCCACCCTTTTTAAAGTTGCTAATTAAGCTATGTTTTAAGCGCCTTTTCAATTCTTAAAACAATCTATTCAATGGCCCAGTTAGATAAAATAAAAGGATTTATTTTATTATATTTTTCAAAACAATTTGTTTACTTCGTTATCGCTGGTGGTTCCTCTGCCTTATTGAATTTCTTGATCCGGATTTTAATTAGACCTTACTTTGATATTCTACTCTCAGCTGCTCTAGCTTACTGTGTTGCTTTAATATTTGCTTTTTTTCTTTATCGAAAGTTTGTATTTCCATTCTCAGAGATTCCACTAATTGTTCAGGGCAGAAGATTTATACTTATTCAGCTTAGTTGTATGCCAATCGTAATTATGATTTTTTCATCATTGTCGAAATTATTTTATTTTTATGGGCTCAATAATTATTCAGAGCCAATAGCGCACGCTATATCTATTGGCACCCCAGCTCTAATAACTTTTTTACTATACAAGCTATTTGTTTTTATAAAATAGGCAGCTTAAATTATCTTTATGATATGTTAAACAAATATTTGATATATAAGGTTCAATAATTCATGGATAGATTTAAAAACTTAATTGTTCTTGGTTCACTAATCTACGCCATTTATCATCACTTTGTTTTAAAAGCCAGCACAACTTCTAATATGTCCAAGTTTTGGACAACAAAATATTAATTCCTTAGTTGCCATGTTTGCAGGCATTTTTTATTTTGAAAGGTAGTCGGATTTCAAAAAAATTGTAGTCAGATTGTAGTCACGAGGATGCTACCCTTAAATTGTAAAATTTTAGGAAGTCATATTTGGGAGTTTATTTGCTACAAATTGAGCTAAATACTACTTTTTTAAAACGCCTGAGATACTTTACCTATAGGCTTTATAGAGGTTTTTCTAGCCGAGTAAGTTATTAATTTCTATTAAATTCTCTGGACTTAAGGTTCCTGCAGCATGATGCAAACGAAGAGTGGTGATCAAATAGTCATACTTAGCATTTGCAAGATTTTTTTCTGCGCTATAAAGATTTTTTTCAGCTTGAAGCAGATCTACAATATTTCGAGTTCCGACTTCATAGCCTACTCTTGTAGCTTCCAAGGCACTAGTTGCTGAGAGCACTGCTTGCTTTTGCGCTCTTAGATTCGCAACCAACGTAACAACATTTGAGTATTGAGATCGAACATCTTGGATGACATTTCTTTCAGCGTATAAAGCATCTTCTGAGGATTTATTGGCTTCTGCATATGCTTGTTTTGTTCTGGAAATTACCGCACCACCTTGAAAGATAGGCATGGAGAGCTGCAGGCTGTATGTATCTCGTTGAGTTTCATCTGGGACAGTAATATTAAACGCACCCCCAGTATTTAAGCCATCATAAGCATATTGATTGGTTTCTGATTCAGATTGAGACCCCACAATATCAACTTTTGGCAGGTGATTGGATGCTGCACTTCGCGCATTATTCTTGGAAGCCAACTTTCTTAAATTAGCAGCCTTTAACCTAAAATTATTTTCTACAGCTTTTCGCGTCCATTCTTCTTTAGAAGCTGGCACAGGATTGGAAACATTTAAGTCATTGACCAACCCATCCAAAGAAATAATTTCTCTTCCTACCAAGGCATTCAAGGCTTCTTTTGCAGTATAGACGTCTCCCTCAATTCTAATTCTAGATGCCCTGCTCAAATCATATACTAATTGAGATTCTTGAACTTCTGTAATTGCTGAAAGCCCTACTTCATAACGTTGTTGAGATTGATCTAATTGTTTTTTGATGGCTTTTTCCTCTGACTTAGCAGCATTTAGATTATCGATCGCCCTCAATACATTAAAATAAAGCTCAGCCGTTCGAACAATTAATGCTTGCTGAGAATATGCAAAGTCAGCTTCAGCTGCGTCAGTTAAAAATTTTGACTGACGATACTTAAACCAGGCATCTAGGCGAATTAAAGGCTGAGTTAGCCGTGCACTAGAGCTAAAATTATTGTATTGATTTTGAAGAGCGCCACCTTGGTAGTATTCATTCCAATTAGTTTGAGCAGTTATAGTGATGCTAGGTAAAAGGGCAGCCCGTCCTTGCACTTTAATTTCCTTTCCTGATAAGTAAGAAAATTCAGCAGATTTATATTGAGGATCATTCTCCAAAGCATCATTGTAAATATCTAACAGACTCTCTGAAGATGCATGAGCAGTAAAGAAAAAGAGCAGAGCAATTAAAGAATTTATTTTCATAGTATATTTCAATGTTTACAGCGCTAACATTAGAACTCTTTTGTGCCCATAATGTCAATTAATTTATTTTAATCTATTGTAAAAAAATCTCCTAAATTAATGCATTTGTTTCAATATAGTTAGAGTAGAATACTAATTAAAAGTTCATCAAGATATCATGATAGAGAAAAATAAGGCATTCACTTCTAAAGCTTGTATTAATAACCTTTGTAGGACATTTTAATTGACAAAAGACTATGATTCGCAATCGATAGAGGTTCTGTCTGGCCTAGATCCGGTAAGAAAAAGACCGGGCATGTATACAGACACAACATCACCCAATCATTTAGTGCAAGAGGTTGTAGATAACTCTATCGATGAGGCATTGGCGGGTTTTTGCTCAAGTATTAAAGTTACCTTATCTAAAAAAGGTTTAATTTCTGTAGTAGATGATGGAAGAGGCATGCCCGTTGATATACACCCTGAGCACAAAGTATCTGGCGTTGAACTTATTATGTGCAAACTCCATGCTGGTGCCAAATTTTCTGGAGAAGACTATAGCTTTTCTGGAGGTTTACATGGTGTGGGTGTCTCAGTTGTAAATGCTTTATCTAAAAATTTATCAGTAGAAATCAAGAGAGATGGCAGGCAATTTGAAATGATTTTTGAAGGTGGAGAAAAGAAATCTGAACTAAAACAAATCGGTGAGGTGGGATCTAGAAATACAGGCACAGCAATCCACTTTGAGCCTGATCCTCAGTATTTTGAAACACTAACAGTTAATACTGGAAGTCTGAAACATTTACTTAAAGCTAAAGCAGTTTTATGTCCTGGCCTGACCATTCAATACATTAATGAAAAAAAATCAGATAAAGAATTATGGAATTACGAAAATGGATTAATTTCGTATTTATCTGAATCATCAGAAGGCATAGAGCTATTATTAGAAGAATCAATCTCTTGTAGTAAATTGGCAGATGATAATGCGTTGGATTTCGTTTTGAACTGGTCCACTCAGCCATCCAAAGATCTGATGAGCGAATCATATGTTAATTTAATACCAACAGGCCAAGGTGGCTCTCATTTGAATGGTTTTAAAGGAGGTTTACTGGACGCTGTGAAAGAATTTTGCGAGTTTAGAAATCTTATTCCCAAGGGGCTAAAGGTTACAGCAGATGATGTGGTCCAACACAGCACCTTTATCGTTTCATCAAAGTTAAGCAACCCTCAGTTTTCTGGCCAAACAAAAGAACGCCTTGATTCAAAAGATCATCAAGCATTTGTTAGCTCTACAACAAAAGATATTTTGAGCATTTGGTTTAATCAGCATACCGAAGAGGGTGAAAAACTTGCAGAGCTCGCTATTGCATCTGCACAAGCAAGAATAAGAGAAACAAAAGTTATTGATAGAAAGAAATCTTTTCAAGGACCAGCTTTACCAGGAAAGTTATCAGACTGTAATAGCACTGATCTTGCAGAGACTGAATTATTTTTTGTTGAAGGCGACTCTGCTGGAGGTTCTGCAAAACAATCGAGAGAAAGAAAGTTTCAGGCCATCATGCCTCTGCGTGGCAAGATACTTAATACTTGGGATCTTGAAAGCAGTGAAATCATTAAATCCATAGAAATTAAAGACATCTCAACAGCAATAGGGGTGAATCCTGGAAGCCCAGATATTTCTTCGCTAAGATATGGAAAAATTTGTATTTTGGCAGATGCCGACTCAGATGGGTTGCACATTGCTACTTTGCTTTGTGCTCTTTTTTTAAGGCATTACAAACCACTTATTCTTGCAGGACATATCTATGTTGCTATGCCTCCGTTGTTCCGCATTGATTGCGCTAAAGAAGTGTTTTATGCGCTTGATGAGAATGAAAAAGATTCAATCGTAAAAACTTTAAAAGGGAAGCAGGGAAAACCAAAAATTGATATCCAGAGATTTAAGGGTTTGGGCGAAATGAATCCCTCGCAACTCAGAGAGACGGTTATGGATCCAAAGACCAGAAGGTTGGTTCAATTAACCGTAACCCCGTCGGACAACGTAAATAGTATGATGGACTTACTGCTTTCAAAGAAGAATGCAGGTGCTAGAAAAGCATGGCTTGAGAAAAGAGGAAAAATTGTTTCGGTTTAATTATGGATACTAATAAAAATAATAACTCAATCAGCCTTAAGGAATATGCAGAAGAATCATATTTAAATTATGCAATGTATGTCATCTTGGACAGAGCTTTGCCACACGTTGGCGATGGCATGAAGCCAGTCCAAAGAAGAATCTTGTATGCCATGAGTGAACTGGGCTTGAATGCTGGTTCTAAATATAAGAAGTCTGCTAGAACAGTGGGTGACGTGATCGGAAAATTCCATCCACATGGAGACAGTGCAGCTTATGAAGCCATGGTGCTGATGGCACAAAATTTCTCCTTTCGATATCCATTGGTAGACGGTCAAGGAAACTGGGGCACTCAAGATGATCCCAAGTCTTTTGCTGCAATGAGATACACAGAATCTAAATTAACTGGTTTCGCAGATCTACTGTTATCAGAACTTAAATTGGGAACAGTGGATTGGCAGCCCAACTTTGACGGTTCTTTGCTGGAGCCAACTATTCTGCCTGCCAAAATACCTAGCATTCTATTGAATGGTACTACTGGGATTGCAGTGGGAATGGCCACCGATATACCTTCTCATAATATTAAAGAAGTTCTAGATGCCTGCATACATCTGTTGGAGAACCCCAAGGCTAGTACCAAAGATCTTATGAAGTTTATCAAAGGTCCTGACTTTAGTAACAATGCTCCAATTATTGCCTCGCAAGAAGAGTTGCTTGAAATGTATGAAACGGGAAGAGGCGGATTTAAAATTCGAGCACAATGGATCACGGAAGGCAACGATATTGTAGTTAATGCCTTACCTCACCAGGCATCCGGCTCAAAAATTCTTGAACAAATTGCCGATCAGATGCAAAAGAAAAAATTACCTATGGTGGTTGATTTAAGGGACGAGGG